>Ga0209491_10000137_pt1 | contig 131941 bp, 128 predicted proteins | sample BON02_FD_187213 | JGI IMG/M metagenome (GOLD analysis project Ga0209491, IMG submission 187213) | Freshwater microbial communities from Lake Bonney liftoff mats and glacier meltwater in Antarctica - BON-02 (SPAdes) (version 2) | ecosystem: Environmental > Aquatic > Freshwater > Ice > Glacier... | reverse complement strand
GCCAAGCTGACATCTCCCTTTCCCAACTGCGATGCAGTCGGAAACCGCCCCTGCTTCTCATCCTGATTTCCCTTCGCATTTACCCTTAATACACCACAATATCAGTTTCCTTCTGCATCGTTACGGATAAGAGCAACGCCCGCGCATGAACAAACTTCGCCGCCGATGCCTTTCCAATGCGGGTCATCGCTTTCAACTGCCCGCGTTCTTCCTGCGTGAGGGTGATTTTATATCGAGGTGCCATAAGGCACAAAATCTCTTAACGGCCTTTGATTAAATACGAATATTATTGTGTTACATGATATTAGGCGAGTTGAACGCCCTTATCGGGGGCTATGTGCCCAAGGTGGGGAGATCTCCGCTGGGCAAGTTGTTCGTTCTTCCATTGCGACGGGCAAACGCCTCTGAGGAATCTCCCGTCGGTTGGCAGGCAAGGACCTTAGGTAAACGATTAACGAAGCGAGATCTTCATCGGATAGGTTCTAACAGGCGACGAAAGACATCATGACTGAAGCCTTCGCGAGTTGCTCGAGCGAACCTATCCTCGGTCCAGTTGCCGGTTACGGTTTCTTTTCAGGGGGCAGATTAGGCGCGGCGCGTGACATGCGCATCGTCGACGAAAATATGCCCGGTGCCGATCGTGTCGGCGAGTATGGGTGAACCTAGTTCGGTTTTATCCCCATCGGGCATGACAGGCGAAACAGCAGAGTAAGCCGTTGGCGAAGTAGTCGCTTCGAGCGATACGTTTGAGAGTCGGTTTCAGGCGGCCCCGACGACCGTTATTCTAAAACCCGGTGCCCTGCACCTTGGTCTGGATGCGCACCAGATACATGTCGGCGGTGATGTAGAGGATCGAACCGTCTTCGCCGCCAAAGGCACAGTTAGCGGTGTTCTGGCCGGTGTGGATCGTGCCGAGGTGCACGCCGCTCTGGCTGACCACTTGAATGCCGCCGCGGCCTGAGATCCAGAGGTTGCCTTGCTGATCGACCTTGAGTCCATCCGGGTTACCACCGCGACCGGGACCGCTAGCGAGATCGCTCATGTCGAAAATCACGGTGCCCATGCCCAAGCTCAGGTCGGCGGAGATCGGATAGGCCATGACGATAGGTTCTTCCCGATCCGATTGCGCGACGTAGAGCGTTTTCTCGTCCGGCGAAAGGGCGATACCGTTGGGCCACTCGAGCTCTTTGGTTAGAAGCTCGGTTTTATTCGTTTCAGCACGGTGGAGATATACTCCGGCGAAGTCGATTTCCCGGCGCGGGTCATTCGATCCTTCGGGCAGGCCATAGGGCGGATCGGTGAAGAAAATGTTGCCGCCGGTATCAATGACCAGGTCGTTGGGGCTATTAAAGCGCTTGCCGTTGTAATGATCGGTGACGGTGCGTTTGCCGCTATCGGTTAAGAGCACGGAGACGCGGCGATCGCCATGTTCAGCTAGCGTAAGCTGACCGTCGTTGTCGTAAGTGAGACCATTGCTGCCTTTTCCGCGGGAGTGGGGGAACACGCCGGTGTAGCCGGAGGGTTCCATGAAGACCGTTATTCCCTTTTCCACGCTCCACGCGTGGATGCGATTCTCTGGCACATCGGAGAAGAGGAGTTGGTCGTTGGCCCGATCCCAGGCGGGACCTTCGGACCAGGTGAAGCCGGAGCCCAGCACTTCAATCGGCGTGCCGGGTGCGATCAACAGGTCGAGCGCGGAGTCATGGCGTTCGACTGCCCCGATATGGGGAAAGTTGGTGGTGTCTTGGGCGAGGAGACCGGCGGTTACGAGCAACAGTGGGATTGTGGAGAGTGAGCGAAGAAGTTTCATGGGATGGTGAGGTTTAAAGTGAGGCAGGGAGCGCCGTCTGCATTCTTGAACGAAAAGGTCTTAAGTTAAATTAATCGACGAATTTTTGCATCCCATGCGTCGCCTTGTTCGAGTCCGCCCTTGACGTCGAACCAGATCTCGAACCCCGCCGAGCGTAGCGAAGCGGTAATGCGCGTCGCGGCCTCCGTACCTTGGGAGGCGGAGCTTAAGAAAACGGCTGGGGTGGAACCAGACTTGGATGTCCTTATTGAAGGAAGCGAAGGAAAGGCAGGTGCATGGCTTTGTGCTCACTCATGATTCTGCTTTCAGGATTTGCATGCCGGCTCCGGTGTAGCGGCTGAGTCCTTGACCGAAGGTCACGAACTGAAGTCCGTGGCTCATGGCGAAAGAAACCAAATACGCGTCGGTCCGGAGTTTGGCAGCGGCTTGGTTTTGCTGAGGGTGATTTCGCCAACGAATTTTCACTCCGTCTGGTTCACCGAGGAAGGTGATGTCATTGCGAGCCAGCAGGCGTTCGTATTTCTTCCGTGCGGCGATCTGGATCAAGACATTGGGGATCATAATCGCTGCGGTCGTGACGTGGCGCAGTAAGGCCATTTGGGTGAAACGACAAAAGACGAGAGAGGCCTCGAGGTGCTTGCGGAGCCAGTCCCGTGCGAAACGGAGCGCGCGGTGTTTGGGCGATAATAAGGCGAGCCAGAGATTGGCGTCAGGCAGAACTGAATCAGAGCCAGTCATCGAATTGCTCTGGGGTGGGATTAATCACAAAGTCTCCCTTGCAGGCTAAGGTAGGGTATGTTTTCCGCTCGGTGGAGGTGTTGCTTGGGTCAGACAATCGACCGTGGCGCAGTTCACGTTGCAGATCCCTGCCTAAGATTTGCCTCAGCGACTGCCCCGGAGTGCCGCTGTAGCTTTGACTTCCCTGAACAAGGGGCCGGTAAATCAATGGTCGTTCTCATAAAAGCATATTTATGCATCGGACTCAGTTGGGGCGAGGCCCGGCACCGGCCGCGAGTGTCCGGTGCCGGATTACCGATTTCCGACTGGTTATTGGGGGTCGGCATTACGGAGCGGGTGACCGACGCAGGCGCCCATTGAGCGCGGAGGGAACGAGTGAGTGTCCTTTGGGCGACTGAAGGCCAAATCTGGGGGCAAAAGCGGACGACCCAGCGGGCCGTCCCTACCTTTTCAGATCAATTGTGATCGAGGGTGGCGACGGAGATGGGAGTAGTTTCGCTCTTCACAAACGGGGCGCTTTGGCAAAGGGAGACGATGAGGTCGGCGAGGCGGTAGTCATTGGCTTCGGCCCGGGCGACGATCTCTTCGAGCAGGTGGTGTTCCTGAATGCGAGGGATGCGGCCCAAGGCGTGGACGAAGAGTTTTTCGTGAGGGTCGCGGCGAAGAGGTCGCGTTTATCGGGGAGGGTTTCTTTGAGGGAGGCGAAGTCCTTGATTTCGGTGCCATCGGGGAGGCGGCCACTGGCATCGATGGGGCGGCTTGACGCCGGCTGGTTCGCCGTCTTGCGGACCACGTAATTGTCGCGCCAGGTGCCAATGGGATCGAAGTTCTCCAAGGCGAAACCGAGTGGATCGATCTTTCGGTGGCATTCGTTGCAGGTTTTGACGGTGCGGTGTTTCTCCAGCATTTCCCGGATACTGAGGGCGGCGCGGACGTCGGATGATTTTTTGCAAAATAAGTTAAATATCTTTGAATTTGACCTGATTATTGAATCCCAGATTGGCGACATGGCATTTAGTCTTGGAGGTTAAGAATCGCGAAAACCCGCTGGTTGTGCCTAAAATAAGGGTCAGGTTATAAATACTTGCGTTGAGTTAGGGAATTGGTTTGGTGGGGGGGATGAGACTGGCGCGAATAAAGGTGGATGCGGGCGAGGGGGAGGGGGTGTATCATTGCATGTCTCGGATAGTGAACGGGGAGCGTTTGCTTGATGATGTGGCTAAGGAGGTGTTGCGGAAACAATTGTGGCAAATTGCGGACTATTGCGGGGTCCAAATTGTGACTTACGCGGTCATGGCTAATCACTTCCATGTGTTGGTTCGCGTTCCTCGGCGGTCCCGGGTTCCAGATACTGAACTGGTGCGGCGTTACCGGGTGCTTTATCCGAAGCCTACACGGTATCAGACGGCTCGTTTTGAGGTAATTCAGGCTCAACTTAAGTCGGACGGAGAGGAGGCCAAGGCTTGGCGCGACCGGCAGTTGGCGATGATGGGGGATCTTTCGCCTTTCATGAAGCTGGTGAAACAACGATTCTCGGTTTGGTATAACCATAACCATCAACGCTATGGGACTCTTTGGGCGGAACGCTTCAAGAGCGTGCTGGTGGAGGCGAAACCGGGGGTGATGCGGACGATGGCGGCCTACATCGATCTGAATGCAGTTCGGGCGGACTTGGTTGATGATCCTAAAGACTACCGCTTCTGCGGCTATGCTGAGGCGGTGGCGGGGAACCTCTCCGCTCAAGCGGGATTGCTGGGATTGAGCGATGGGAGGCAGGGATGGAACGGGGCTCAAGCAGCTTATCGCCAGACGCTTTTTGGCAAGGGCGGGGGGCCGCGGTCGGGACGCGCGAGAATCGATAATGCGGCGGTGCAGAAGGTGATAAAGGCAAAGGGGAAACTTCCGCTGCACGAGATGCTGCGGTGCCGCGTGAGATATTTTAGTGATGGGGCCGTGCTGGGGGGGCAGGTGTTTGTGCAGAAACAACTGAGCATCTATCAGAAACGGACCGGTAAGCGGAGTCGGACTGCTCCGCGACCGATGCCGAATATTACCGACTGGGGCGAACTGACTACCTTACGGGGGTTGCGGCGTGGGGCTTTCGGTTAGCTGCTTCCGAAAACCAAAATGATCTCATTGGACGGTGAAGCTGATCATCCGTTCCTGATGAATTTGGCCGGGGGGGGATTAAGCCTTGGTCTGAACTCTACTTGGGCGGTGGGAGGGCGTGGGTGTCGTTGACGGAGATGCCGCCGTCGATGAGAAGGGTTTGACCGGTGACGTAGGCGCTGGCGTCGGAGGCGAGGTAAACGAGGGTTCCGTCGAGGTCGCCGTTCGCTCCGGGACGGCGGAGGGGAATGCGATCGGAGAGGTAGTCGACCCACGCGGTATTTTCGTAGAGCACCGCATTTTGGGCGGTCTTAAACCATCCCGGGGCAAGACAGTTTACGGTCACCCCTTGCGGGCCCCAGTCGGCGGCGAGACTCATGGTGAGTTGGCGGGTGCCGCCGCGACTGGCACCGTAGGGTCCGAGACCGGCATATCCAGCGACACAGGTGACGGAACCGATGTTGATGATGCGTCCGGAACCGCGAGCGCACATGGCTTTGGCAAAGGCTTGGGCGACGAAGAAGGTGCCGCGCAGGTTTGTGTCCAGAATCTTGTTCCAGTCGGCCCATGATACTTCGGCGGCGGGTTTGCGCACGTTGCAACCGGCATTGTTGACGAGAATGTCGAGGGCACCGAATTCGGATTCAATGGTGTCGCGGGCCGAGGTGATACTGGCTTCGTTGCGCACATCAAGGGCGACGGAGAGGCAGCGACGACCGAGGGCGCGCACGGCGGCGGCGGTTTCTGCGAGGTCCCCGATCGTGCGGGCGGTGATGGCGACGTCGGCCCCGGCCGCGGCGAGAGTTTTGGCAAAGCCTTGGCCGAGGCCGCGACTCGCGCCAGTGACGAGGGCCGTTTTACCGGTGAGATCGAAGAGCGCAGGGAGGTTCATCTTAGTTTTTGGAATAGAATTGAGGCACAGAGATCACAGAAAATTAATCGAAGTTCACGGAGAGAAAATTAGGTAAACGAAATCGAACGAGAGCGTTGATGTCTTCGGGGTTTAGATCGACTCCGGTTAGCTCGCGATCCACGCCTCGGTCACTCGTGGTGGTGGCATCAGAGAATCCGTGAATGGGGGCAGTGGGTTTCTTCGTGATTCGAATGGACTGACGGTAGCGTTCAGGGATTGAGGATGACCTTGAGGTATTTGGCTCCATCGGGGGCGCTAAGTTTGGCGAACCAATCGGCACCGTCGGCAAGGGGCGCGGTGGCCGCGATCAGCGGATCGACTTTGATCTGACCGCTGGCGATAAGTTTGAGGCTTTGCGGGTATTCCCCGGCGCACGCACAGCTGCCGAGCACGGAGATCTCACGAGTCACGATCTGCTGCAGGGGGAAATTGATTTGGGCGGCGAGATTGCCGACCAGCACGAGGCGGGCGCCGTCGCGGGCGACCTCGATGGCGAGATTGACGGTGGGCTCAATGCCGACGACTTCGAAGAGGACATCGGCACCGCGGCCGCCGGTGAGGGCGCGAATTTGCGCCGCGGTATCGACAGAGGTCGCGTTGACGGTGGAGGTGGCGCCGAGCTGAGCCGCCATCTCCAAACGAGTGGGCTCGCGATCGACGGCGATCACGCGTTCGAGTCCCGCGGCGCGGAGCGCTTGAATGACGAGCAGGCCGATCATGCCGGACCCGATGACCACGGCGGTATCGGTGACGGTGACGTGACCTCGACTTACGGCGTGAAGTGCGATGGAGACGGGCTCGGCAAAGGCCGCTTGTTCGTAGGTGAGCGTAGCGGGCAGACGATGAACGATGCGCGCGGGGACAACGACGTATTCGGCGAAGGCACCGTGCTGTTTGTAAGTGTCGGGAGAGACGCCTAGGACACGGCGATCATCGCACAGATTGACGTCGCCGCGTTGGCACGGCGGGCACTTGCCGCAGTAGATGGTCGAGTCGAAGGTGACGCGTTCGCCGATGGTGAGATCGGTGACATTGGCTCCGACGGCGGAAATTTCGCCGGCGGCTTCGTGGCCCATAATCAGGGGCGTTTGGCGGCGACCGCTGGAGCCGTCCCAACCGTGAATGTCGCTGCCACAGATGCCGCAAGCTCGCACGCGAATGAGAACCTCATCGGCTTGAGCAGTGGGCGTCTCGAATTCGGTGAGTTCTAGTTGAGAAGGAGCGGTGAGGAGGAGGGCGTTCATGGTTGAAATGGGGGGCTAAAAGGGAGCGAGGGGAGGAAATCAGCGCAGGCTGTTCTCAATCAGTTAACTTGAGCCCAAAGTGGCGCCGGTTTTTGGAAGACCACTCGAAGGGGCCTGCATCTGAGGACGCATAACGGAGGAGAATGACAGGATCAGGTCGGGGCATTTTGAAGCGTGGGAATCAGACTGAGGAACGCGGCGAGCAAGTCGAGGTCAAGACGAGGCAGGCACCCTAGGAGGGAAAGAGGGAAAAAAGCGATGAGTGGTTTTTGAAGTGGATCACGGGAGCGATTCCGCCTTGATGGGGTGATGGCGGGTTCTAGTGCGCTTCCCCAGTTTCACGTAGTCGGCTTCACCGGTCACCGTCGTTTGCCGGATGAAGAGTTGGTGCGCGCCCGAATTGCCGAGGCTTTGGCTTCATTGAGAAGCGATGGTCACGTGGAGTGGTTGGCCGTCTCGTCGGCGGCAATTGGCGGAGACGTGCTCTTTGCGAATGAAGTGCTTTCACTGGGGATGGAGTGGGAGGCGTTGCTGCCTTTGCCGGCGATTGATTTTCGAAAGGACTTCTCGGAGGAAGAGTGGCAATTGGTGCAGAATCTTCTGACTCAGTCATCGGCGCTGCGGGTAGTCGCACAAGAAGGAAACCGGGAAGAAGCGTATTTGGATTGCGGGATAGAGACGGTGAATGCGTGCGATGTGTTGATCGCGATTTGGGATGGGGAACCGGCCCGGGGGCGCGGGGGGACAGCGGACATTGTTACGTTTGCGCGTGAATTGAGTCGGCCGTTGATCGTCATCGATCCGGTCAAGGGGGAAGTGCGCCGAGAGAATTTCGAGCATTTCAAAGACCGCGATCCTGAGTTGGGATTTCTCAACGCGTTGCCCGAAGCGGGAGCAGGAACCGAAGCGAATAATGGCCGATCGTTGGTGGATCGTTTTATGGCTAAGACCGACCGCGCGGCGTCGGCGGGAGCGCCGAAGTTTCGGCTACTGACGGCGGCGGCGGTGTTGTTGCACGTCGCGGCAACCGTGGTGGCCACCGCGGGCTTGGCGTTTCATTGGCACCCGATCGGACTGCCGTGGGCGAAGCTCCTTTTCGTGCTGGGAGCGTTCTTCTCGGCGATGGCGATTCGGCATTTACGGGCACAGGATACGTGGGTGCGTTGTCGATTGGCGGCGGAATTGGCGCGGGCGATCAAGGCGACGTGGGGCATGTCGCGACGGACGGCGTTGTTTGAAGATATTGATTTGCCGGAAACCCGTCATCTGGTGCGGTCGCTCCATATTTTGCATTTAAGGGACACCCGGGGAGAGCGCCCCAATCTCGATACATTTCGGCAGCACTACCGGATCAATCGCATCGAAGATCAGCTGATTTATTATCGACGTCGTTTGGCGAAGGCTGAGCCGCAGTTAAGTCGGCTGCGAATGGGTTTTTCACTGAGCACATTGTTGGCGATTGCGGCCACGGCGATGTATGCCATCCAACACACGTTTCATCTGGCCGAAATCTCGCCGGTGTTTGAAGCCGTGACCTTTTACTTCTTGCCGATCGTGTTACCGGTGGTGGCGGCGGCGTTCATCTCTTTCATCTCGATCAATGACCTGCACCGCAGAGTGGCACGGTATCGCGAGATGTGTCATCTATTGGAGTCGGCGCAAAAGCAGATTATGGTGACACATTCGTGGCGTAGTTTGGAGCAATTGGTCCGCCGCACGGAACGGGTTTTGCTGCAGGAAGTGCTCGAGTGGCATACGCTGATGAGCCATCTGGACGCTCATCATTAACGGAAGGACTGGTCCGATTAGTCAGTGGTCGGTTTGAGCGGTTCTTCGGGGGGATGACGAAGACTATAGATAAGGTAGATGGCCACCCCGACGCAGATGCCGGAATCGGCGACATTGAAAGTTGGATACACGTAGCTACCGAAATGAAAGTCGAGAAAGTCCACGACGTGGCCGTAAGCGATGCGGTCGATCAGATTCCCGACAATACCGCCACAAAGGAGACCGAAACTGAGTTGCACCCATTTCTCACGGAGAGCGAGGACGCGGCGCCAGAAATAGATCCCGAGCAAGGTGATGGCGGCAAGTCCCGCTAGCAGGGTGCTTTTGCCACTCATCATGCTCCAGGCGGCACCGGTGTTGCCGACGTGAACGAGGTAGAAGAAATTCTCGATCACGGTGATGGTGCCGGGGGCGGCGCCGTAAGTTCCCAGCGGCATCTGGGAAACGATCCAAGCCTTAGTCATTTGATCTAAGACGAGAACCACAATGCTCAGAAGCCAAAGGAGGCGGTAGGCGAGCAGGCGTTGGAGCCTCGGGGGCTGGTTCGCCGCGATCGCCTCAGGGAGCGGCGGGGAGCTTGGGGAAGAGGCCATGGACGATTGGGCGGAGAAGCAGCGCGGTGGTCGGGAGTAAAGCCCGACCCACCTAGCGTGAGTTCGGGCCGAGAGTCCTGAGGCAACCGAGAAAATGCTCGGCTTTTAGTCGAGCATTTTGGGTTTAATCCTCTTCCGCATTGGGATCGCGAAGCGGGGTGGAATCGTCGCCATCAGTTAAGATGCCGGATTGGGCGCGCACGCGATAACGATTGCGCTCCAGGTTTTTCTGGGCTTCGGCTGAATTACGAGTGAAGGGAACCGCGAGGAGACGTTCTTTATCGATGGGGTTTCCGGTCACTTCGCAGACGCCGTAGGTGCCTTTGTGAATGCGGTTGATGGCTGCCTCGATTTCAGCGAGGGCTTCTTGCTCGTTGGAAACGAGGGAGAGGGCAAAGTCACGGTCGAAGTTGTCGGTGCCGGTGTCGGCCATGTGTTGGCCGTAGGAAGAAAGGTCTCCGGCATCATCCTTGGATGAGCGTTTGAGCGTTTCTTCCGAGTGGGTATCGATCTGCCCGGTGAGGAGCGTGCGCAGTCCGATGAGAAGTTTGTAAAAGCGCCGGAACTTTTCGGGGACTTTCTTGGGATCGTTGTAGTTCGTTTTCGCGCCGGCGCTGGGATTGAATCCGAGAATGTCGGCGAGAGAGGCAGCGGCGACATGCGAAGGTTTGGCGGCCGCGAGTTTAGCTTCGATCTCGGCAGATTTATCGACTTTCTTTTCGATTTTCTTGGCCGCGGTATCCTCTTGTTTTGCCCTGGTGGATCTGGCGATGGCCTTGACCTCATCGAGGCTGAAGGAGATCGACTTGCCGGTTCTACCTTTGGCGAGGATGCGGTTACGCAGAGCGTTACGACCCTTTGGCTTGGGGGCGGCTTTCGCAGGGGAACCCTCGGTGACAACGGGAGCTTTTACGGTGGCCTCTTTTGTCGGATTCGCGGCTTTGACCGCCGGGGTCTTGGCACCGGAGGACTTTTTGGGAGGAGCGACTTTGGCCGCTGCTTTGGGTTTGGTAGATGTTTTTTTCACGACCGATTTTTTGACGGACTTTTTGGTAGGTTGTTTCTCAGCCGTGGTCGCTTTGGCGGCGACCGCTGCCTTTTTGGCAGGGGCTTTAGTAGATTCTTCGGATGCTGTTTTATTCGTCACCGACTTATTCGTCGGCGTTTTCCGGGCGGAAGGTATTTTCTGAGCGGAAGAAGAGGCTGGGGATTTTTTGGCCATGGTTCGGAGGGGTTGGGGACGAATTAAGCGGAGTTAGCCGAGAGCCTCCTGACAGCGGGGACAGATCTCGGAGGAGTGTTCGGGGACCCAGCGCCAGCAACGCGGGCAGCGCTGAAGAGCGTGGTCTTTACAGTGACTCACGTTCGCGGTTAGAGCGGGAATCGTGCGGTGGGAGTTGAGCTTGACCTGAGAAACGATGAAGAGTTCGGGCAGGAATTTTTGGTGCTTCTCGAGTGTAGCGATTTGGGGGTCATCGGTCGGGAGGTCGAGGGAGATGGCGGCATCGAGTGATTTACCGATTTCGCCGGCTTGGCGGGCGGGTTCGATGGCCTCGTTTACGCGGCCTCGAATCTGGAAGAGGGTGGCAAACTCTTCGGCGATGTTGTGATTCGTCCATTCGGCGGGGATGACAGGCCAATCTTGAAGATGGATGGTATCGTTGCAGAAGTCGGTGCCATTGGACGAGTGCGCCCAAGCTTCGTCGGCGGTGAACGTGAGAACCGGCGCGAGTAGGCGAACGAGCGTGTGGTAGATGTGGGAGATCGCAGTTTGCGACGAACGGCGCTGGGGGTGGTTGGCGGCGAGGGTGTAGAGTCGATCTTTGAGAATGTCGTGGTAGATCGACGATAGCGTGACTGAACAAAAATTGTTACAAAGTTGATAGACCCGGTGGAATTCGTAGGCGTCGTAAGCGCTGGTGCAAGCCGTGGCGAGGACGGCGGTTTGGTGGAGGGCCCAGCGGTCAAGGCTGTCCATGGCGGAGATCTCGACGCGGTTGGTTGCTAAATCGAAATCGAAGAGCGTGGACAGCTGGTAACGGAAGGTATTGCGGAAAAGGCGGTAGGCTTCACCGGCATTGCCGAGAATCGTATCCGAAAGCGTGATGTCTTGGGTGAAGTCTTGGGAAGAAATCCAGAGACGGATGACGTCGGCTCCGAAGTCGTTGATATATCGGTCGGAAGTAGGTGGTTTCTTGTATTCGCCGCTTTTGGAAATTTTCTTCCCATCGCCGCCGACAATGAAGCCATGGGTAAGGACGGCTTTGTAGGGGGCCGATCCCCGGGAGATGATACTGGTCCAGAGAGAGGACTGGAACCAGCCGCGGTGTTGGTCGCTGCCTTCGAGATAGAGGTCGGCGGGCCAGGAGGTGGCGCCTTGGGCGTTACGGAGGACGGCGTTGTGGCTGGAGCCGGAATCGATCCAGACATCGAGCGTATCGCGTCCCGCGGTGAGTTCGCCGGAGGCAGGCCAGTCGACCGGGAGAGCAATGCCGTCGAGCAGTTCGGTGGGGGTGGCGTCATACCAATAATTGGTGCCACGAGTGGAGATTTTGTCGGCGACGGCGCGGATGACATCGGCATCGATGTAGGGAGTCTTGTCCGGACCAAAGAAGGCGATGATGGGAACGCCCCACGAGCGTTGACGACTGATGCACCAATCGGGACGGGCTTCGACGGCGCCACGAATGCGGGTCTGGCCGTGAGTCGGGACCCATTGCACGCCCTTGATGGCGTCGAGGGCTTTGGCGCGATGGTTGGCTTTGTCGAGGGTGACGAACCACTGATCGACGGCACGGAAGATGATGGGGGTCTTCGAACGCCAGCAGTGAGGGTAGCTGTGCAGGTATTTCTTTTTCGCCAGCAGGGCGCCGTTGGCGGCGAGAAGCTTGAGCACCCCGATATTGGCGGGGGCAGGCTTTTTGGCCGCCAGGTCCTCGACGGTTTCCAGCGTGGTCAATCCGACCAATTCCGCCGGCACCTGGCCGTCGTCGACGTAGCAGCCGTCGTCACCGACCGGGCAATAGGGGTCCAACTGGTAGTTGAGACCGGTAAGGTAGTCATCCGCACCATGGCCGGGGGCGGTGTGCACGCAGCCCGTGCCGCTTTCAGTGGTGACGTATTCAGCCAATACAACCGGGGAAATCCGATCGATAAAAGGGTGGCGGGTCTGCAGGTGTTCGAGATCGGCGCCGACGAAGGTTTTCACCACCGGGGCATCGCCCTGGTGGTTGATCGTTTCGAGCACGGCAGCCAGCAAGAGCTCAGCGGTGACAATGTATTCCCCGCCCAGATCAGCTACGCCGTAGTTGACCCGAGGATGCAGCGCGATGGCCATGTTGGCCGGAATGGTCCAAGGGGTCGTGGTCCAGATGACGACCGAGAGAGGTTTGTCAGTCGGGAGATCAAACTTCTCGGCTTGGTCCGTGGGGACGGTGAACTTAACCCAAATGGCGAGGGAAGTATGCTCCCGGTATTCAATTTCGGCCTCGGCGAGGGCGGTTTCGAAGGGGATGGACCAGTAGACGGGTTTTTTGGAGCGAAAAACGATATCCTGCTCTACGAAACTGGCGAAGGTGCGAATGATATCGGCTTCGTAGGCGGGGTCTTTGGTTTTGTATTCGCTGGCCCAATCGGCTTGCACGCCGAGGCGCTTAAATTGTTCTCTTTGGATGCCGATCCAGCGTTCGGCAAAGGCGTCGCAGCGGGCGCGGCGCTCAGCGGTCGAGACGTCCGCGCCGGAAGCCTGAATCTCACGTGCCACCTTTTGCTCAATGGGAAGGCCGTGGCAGTCCCAACCGGGCACGTAGGGGGTGCGAAAGCCGCGCATCGTTTTGTAGCGGCAAACGATGTCTTTAAGGGTCTTATTGAGGGCGGTGCCGATGTGAACGTCTCCGTTGGTGAAGGGAGGGCCGTCGTGGAGCACGAATACCGGGGCTTGGGCACGCCGGTCTTGCATGGCTCGGTAAAGGTCAAGTTTCTCCCAATGCGCTAGACGCGCAGGTTCACGAGCCACGAGATTTGCCCGCATGGGGAAATCGGTTTTTGGCAGCAGTAGGGTGTTTTTCAGGTCTTGAGCCATCCAGAAATAAAAGGTGCGGAGGCTACCCCCGAAGGGAAGCGAGTCAAGGATGGGTGAGCGGTATTTTTACCGGAAGGGGAACTGGGGTGATGGCGTGGCCGCTCCATAAGTCAAATGTGCCCGCAACGCGAAAAGGGAAGAAGGGGGCGGTTGATTGCCTTCATCGGGGGATTTATCTGAATCTAATTTATTTAATCAATTTAAAGACAACGTGATCTAGAAGTGGTCAGAAAGCAGGATATTCAAGCAAGAAGAGCGGGTCGGTCTGTTTTGCGGCGCGAGACAGAAGATGGGCCGCCCCGATTATCTTGGTCTCCTCCGTCGCGGGAAGTGACTGAGCTTTGGCTCAATTGAGCACTCGCGTCGCGAGGTTTTCGCCGGAGGCGATGCAGGCGGTGAGGGCGATGCCGTCACGGGTGTGGCCTCCGATGAAGAGACCGGGGTGTTGGTTTTCGCAATGAGACATCTCGTCAAGGAATCGACCGTAGCCGAGTTCATATTGAGGGATGGCGCGGGGCCAGCTTTGGGAGCGGCTGAAGACGGGATCACCCTTGACACCGAGGCTCTCGGCTAATTCACGCCGGGCAATGGGAAGGAGGGTCTCGGCGGAAGCTTCGCCGAGATCTCGGCGATGGACGCCGCCAAACATGACCGTGAGAGCGACGTGTCCGCCGGGGGCACGTCCGGTGAACAGGGAAGAGGAGAAGAGAACGCCCAGCACCTGTCGATGCTCGACCTGCGGAACAAGCATGCCGAAGCCGTCGAGGGGGTGAGCCACCTGCTCCCGGCGGTAGCCGAGGAAAAGGGATGAGACGGCGGGGTAGTTGATTTCCGATAACGCAGCGAGGGGGCGTTCGCCCAACGAACCGATGGTGAGCCGAGCAAGTGCGTTGGCGGGCAAGGCCAGAATGACGCGGTCGAAGGAGTCGACGTGAGGCTGCCCCTCCCGCTGCCAGGAGACGCTCCATTGCTTGCCGGGGGTAAGTCCTTTGACCTGGGCGTTGAGTTCGATCGAATCAGGCGGGAGGCGGGCGGCGAGGGCAATGGGCAGCATGCCTAGCCCTTCGTGGAAGGAAATGATGGCGGGCGGGCCGGCGGATTCTCCGCGGGCCCGTTTGGCTTTGGCGGCTTTGATTTGGCCACGGATGATAGAACCGGTCTCCCGCTCGATTTTCCAAAGCGAGGGAAAGGCATGGCGCGCCGAGAGTTTTTCGGGGTTGCCGGCATAGACACCCGAAACGAACGGATTGACGCCATAGTCGACGACTTCTTCGCCGAAATGGTCGCGAATCAAATCGGCGAGGCTGATGTCGGCGGAGCGAATTTTCGGTCGCTTGAGCACCTCTGCGAGCAGGCGAATCTTGGCGCCGACCGAAAAGAGTTTCGAGCCGATGATCCCCGGAGGGGAAGACGGAGCGGCGACGGGAGTGGCGCGGCGGAGAATGTAACGATTTTTGGCTTCGGGACGAGCGGCGGATCGATGGGGATCGAGACCGAGCTCGGTGATGAGACCGGTGAGCGCGGGGGAGTTTTCCTGGATCGAGTTTGGCCCGGACTCGATCAACCAATCACCCTCACGGGTGCTGCCGACAGGTCCCCCGACCCGAGGGGACGCCTCGAAAATGGTGACGCGGACGCCGGCTTGCGCCAGACGATACGCGGTCGTCAATCCGGTGATACCGCCGCCAATCACGGCCACACTGGTCGGGGCTGAACTCATTTGGAGGAGCGTAAACGCTGCGGGAAGGGTTGGCTGCTCATCTTTGGGGAAACTTGCCGTGCGTTAGCGCCACGAAGTGACGGTGTTGACCAGCGATTCCATGCATTCGATTTTGGCCTTGGGGGTGATGCCATGACCAAGATTGAAGATGTGGCCGGGGAGTCCGCGCATCGATTCGAGCAAGCGGGAGGATTCGCGCGCCACGATTTCGGGGGTGGTCTGCATTAAGACGGGGTCAAGATTACCTTGGACAGCGACGTTGGCGGGGAGGTTACGGCGGGCGACCGCGAGATCGGCGGTCCAATCGATACTGACGACGCGCACCCCGCTAAACGCTTGGTCGATGAGATGGGGGTTGGTGCCTTTGGCGTAGAGAATGATAGGAAAGTCAGGGGGGAGGGCGGCGACGATCCGTTTGATCCACTTAAGGGAAGCGGCGTCGTAGTCGGGACCGGAGATGATGCCCCCCCATGAATCGAAGATCTGAATCGCATCGGCACCAGCCTCGATCTGGAGCTTGAAGTAGGCGATGAGGGCGACGGTGAGTTTTTCCAGGAGCGCATCGAAAAGGACACGATCGGTGTAGAAGAGGAGTTTAATCTTTTCGAAATCGGAGGAACTGCCGCCCTCGACCATGTAGGTGGCGAGAGTCCAAGGGGAGCCGCCGAAACCGAGGACCGCCTTGGTGTCGCCGAGCTCTTGGCGGATGAGGCGAAGAGCGGCGGGCACGTAGTCGAGTCGGCCGGCGATGGCCTCGGGGCCGGCGAGGGCATCGACTTGGGCGCGAGTGGAGATGGCGTATGCCATGGAGATGCCGCCGGCATCGCGGAAGGAGTAGGCTTGGCCAAGGGCCTCGGGAATCACGAGAATATCGGAAAACAAGATGGCAGCGTCCAAGTCGAAGCGGCGGAGGGGTTGAAGCGTGACCTCGAGGGCCAACTCCGGGGTGCGCACCATGTGGAGGAACGAGGACTTGGCTTTGAGTGCGCGGTATTCGGGGAGGTAGCGTCCGGCTTGGCGCATGACCCAGATGGGAGGGCGGTCGAGCGGTTGGCAGGCGCAGGCGGCGAGAAATCTTTGGCGGGAAGTCATGCGAGAGTGAAATTTATTTTAACCACGAATGGACACGAATGACTCCGCTACCGCTCCGTTGTTTTGGATTGATTTAAGGGGAGGAAATGAAAGGAGAATTGATCGGCAAGGAAAGGGGGGGGTGACCCAGCCAGTCGCGCGGTTTGAGGTAGGTTTCGAGGAGGTCGGCCTCGGGGGAGCCGGGCTCGGGGTGATAGTCGTATTTCCAAGCGACTTGTGGGGGCAGACTCATGAGGATTGATTCCGTGCGGCCACCGCTTTGGAGGCCAAAGAGGGTGCCGCGATCCCAGACGAGATTAAATTCGACGTAGCGGCCACGCCGGTACAGTTGCCAGTCACGTTCGCGGGGGCCGTAATCGGCGTTTTGGCGTCGGGCAAGAATGGGCTGATAGGCGGGCAGGAAGTGGTCTCCCACGCTGCGCATCAGGGCGAAGCTCTGTTCGAACCCGAGCTCGTTGAAATCGTCGAAAAATAGGCCGCCGATGCCCCGAGGTTCATTACGATGCTTGAGGAAGAAGTAATCGTCGCACCAATTTTTGAGGCGCGGGTAGTGGGTGTCGCCAAACGGAGTGAGGGCATTTCGGGCGGTTTGATGCCAATGCACCGCGTCGGCTTCGAAGCCGTAGTAGGGCGTGAGATCAAACCCGCCGCCGAACCACCAGGTAGGATTTTCGCTCTCGGGATCAGCGATAAAGAAGCGCACGTTGGCGTGACTAGTGGGCGCGTAGGGGTTGCGGGGATGGATGACGAGAGAGACGCCCATGGCCTGCCAAGGCTTGCCGGCGATTTCCGGGCGGTGAGCGGAGGCGGAAGGGGGAAGTTGGTCGCCAAAAACGTGGGAGAAGGCGACGCCCCCTTTTTCGATCACCGCGCCATCGGTCAAAATTCGAGTGCGGCCGCCACCGCCGGCCGAGCGTTCCCATTCATCGGTGATGAACGGCTGAGTCGCGTCTTCGGCAGCCAATCCATCACAGATACGATCCTGAAGATCGAGGAGGTAGGATTTAACGGCGTGGAGGTCAGGCGGAGTGCGATCGGCGGGCATGGCAGAGAAAAACTGGAGCGCAATCGGGTTAGAAAGCGAACGAGAAAGCGAACGATCCCCCCGCGGGAGCCGTTTCAACGTTGGAAGCCGTAAAGTGAGCCGAGTTGGAGAATTTGAGTGAGCTCATCGAGGGCCGCGCGATTTTCGATCAGGAGTTGAGGATCGGCGAGATCGTCGAACTGAATTTCTTCGCGATAGCGTCGAGAGATCCAATCCGAGAGTAGAGTGAACAACTCGTGGTCCATCATCACGCGACCTTTTACGGCAGCCAATTCGGCCGGATTGAGTTGCACGCGTTGGCGCAGGCAAGCGGGACCGCCTCCATTGCGCATACTTTGACGAAGATTGAAGAATTTGACGTCTACGATCGGGTTGTCCGGAGCGGATATGATGCGAGCCAAGCAGGCGGCGGTCGCGGGATTTTCGGCGCTGTTCGAAGGGGCGATGATCATCATGTCGCCGTCGGGACGGGTGACAATTTGGCTGTTGAAGAGGTAGGTATTGACGGCAGTCGCCAGATCAACCTCCGCGGTTGAGACGGGGAGTAGCACCAGCGGATGGGGACACGCGCCGGTAATGCGATGGATCGCGTTGGTGCCGGCGGCGAAGGCGAGCTCATGATAAAACAGGACATTTTGATGTCCGACGGCGATCACGTCGTTATGAAAGACCCCGGCATCGATGGCCGCGGGGTTCTGTTGGATCAGGACGGTGCGCTCCGGGGGAATTTGATGATGACGGGCGATGGCGGCGCTGGCTTCGCGGGTTTGCCGAGCGGGGAAACGAATGGGGCGGGTTTCCTGATCGTCGAAGTTCGAAGCGCCGTAGACAAAAAGGTGAGTGCCGGGACTGGACGCGTTGGCCGATAGTCGGGTGTGGTTGGCCGCGCCCTCGTCGCGCATGGCTTCGCCGCCGGGTAGCGGCGGATGGACGACGAAGTGTTCCGGATCGGCAAAAAGGGTTTGGAACACGCGTTGGGTTTCGGGGGCCTCGATGGCGCGGTGAAGTTTGCTGCTAAGATTGGCGGGCGTGAAATGAGCGCGCCCGCTCGGCGTATCGCAGGAAGGCGTCATGGTGGCAGCGTTGGCGGTCCACATGCTCGATGCGGAGCAGCAGGCGGCCAGAAGTTGCGGAGCTTCCCGCGCCGCGCGGCTAATCACGGCCGCATCGTCACGACCGGTGATGCCGAAGGAGCGCAACCAAGAAACCGCGGGACGTTGCAACGGAGGTAGCACGGCTTGGGGGATGCCCCAGTCCGCGAGGGCCTTCATTTTCTGAAGACCCTGTAGCGCGGCGTCGCGGGGTCGCGAGGCGCGAGCACGCGAAGCAGTCGAAGCAATGTTACCCTCGGATAGACCGGCAAAGTTGTGGGTCGGTCCGACGAGACCGTCGAAGTTGATTTCCTGATACATCATGCCGGGGATCGAAAGGTAGGAGCGAGCGCGATGAGGACGGCTTGAAGATGCTCCAAGGCGAGGGTGACATGCTCGGTGGCGGTGACTCCGACGGGCCAGAGGAAGCGCACGCGCATGGGGTTGGCGCCCGCGACAAAGGACATGACGCCGCGATCAAACAACGCGTGCACGACGGCCTGAGCCTGAGCGGGGGTGCCGTCAAAAGGAGTGAAGGCAGTCATGCCTCCGATACCATAGGGGCCGCGAATCCAATCAGGGTAAGCCGTGTGGAGTTGATCCAATCCACGATGGAAATCGGCGGCCCGTCGGGCGATGATGCCATCGGCGCCAAAGTAACCGCCCTCATCGAGTAAGCGGAGAATATGTTCGCCGGTGGCGAGGGCGACGGCGCTGCTGGTGAAGGTTTGGCTGAGGAGCCCGGGTTTGGGTTGATGGGAGGTTTTAAATAGCGTGGCGCAGGCTTGGCTGGACTTGCCGATCCAGAGCCCATCCACCCAGGCCCCAAGGGCAAAATGCTGGAAGGCGAAAGGCTGCAAGGTGCGGGCGAAAGTCTGGACCTCGTCACAGAGATTGAGGACTTCGTGTTCCCGGCAAATAGTCATCAACGTGGTGAAAAATTCGGTGGTTCCGGGGTAGAACCCGCCCTCGCCTTGCACCAATTCGTAGATGAAGGCGGCATGTTGCCGGGGGTAACGCGTGAGGTGTTGTTGCAGCGCGACGACGGCGCGATTGGTGGAGCGCTCCGGGTCGGTGGCATCGTAGAACGGGACGTAGTCGACGGTCAGCGCGCCGGGCAGGCCGTGGCGAAAGGCGGGCTTATCGGTGATGGAAGAAAAGGCGAGAGTGCGCCCCGCGAAGCAACGGGAGAAGGCCAGAATCCGGGTGGCGGGATGACGGGCCTGAAAGGCGATCTTGAGCATATTCTCTCCAGCCATCACGCCGGTGGAACTGATGAAGCAGTGATCGAAGACATGCTCGAACTGGTTGGCCATGCCGATCAGTTGCCGGGAGAAGGCGAGGCCGGGTTCGTTTTGTTGAAGATTCCCGTGCATCACGGCGTCGGTCGCGGCGGCTCGCAGGCCAGTCGCGGTGAGCGCGGGGTGGGAATGGCCAAACGGCATGGTGCCAATACCGATGATGAAATCGAGTTTCACGCTACCGTCGCCGAGTTCCACGAAAGGGCCGTTGCCTAATCCCGAGCCGAGGTAGGGGAAATACAATTTGCCGCCGCGCAGTTGGCTGAATTCGGCCAAGGTTTCAGCATAGCCGGCCGCCCGTTCGGACTGAACCGGACGGATGCCGGTGATTTGATTGGCATAGCTTTGGGTGACATTCGCGGCTTGTGCGATCGCGTGGTTGAAAGAGGGATCGGACTGAAGTTGTTCCCCTAAAGTGGGAGGCAAAGAAGTGCTCATAATATTGCAGGGTTCACCGGTTGCGGGGCCGGCGCAGCGGCGACGACGAGAACAAACGGCAGGCCACTAATCTAGCACGAAGGGGGTGATTTTTGCATACAACAAAGGTTGTAAAGGAGTTGGCAACATCAGCGCTCGCCAATAGGCTTTGAAGATGGCGACGAAACGATCTGACCAAAGCACGAGGGATGAGTTAGAAGAATCTCTTTTGATGTTGCATGCCGCGGTGGATCGAGAGGGGTTGTGGCAAGGCGTGAGGGAGGTGTTGAGCCGGTTGTGTTCGTGCAAACGGGTGACACTCTTTTTGGGGCACCTTGGTCTCGGAGAGGCCCGGGTCGTGTATACCGAACCAGCCATTCCGGAGACGTCGCGATGGTTTGATGAGAGAGGGAAAATAAACCCGCTTATTCCGTGGATTGCCGATCACGTGGGGCTGCGTCATTTTCGTTTTCGCGAGGTGCTAGGCGCCCCGGCGGCATTTCGGCGCACGCCATTTTACCAGTGCTTCGCCAAGGCTGAAGGTTGGGACAAAGGCATGGCGGTTATGTTTTGGCGAGGGGAGGAGATGCGCGGCATGTTTTCGCTTTATCGGGGAGCGCGCCAAGCGGACTTCAGCGAGGAGGAAGTGGAGCGGATTCTGACGGTGGCGCGGCACATTGAAATCGCGGTCACGCGGGTGCAAAAAATTGACCGGGATTTCAATTTTCGGAGCGCGATGCAGGCCTTCACGCGGACGCTGCCGGCGCCGCTGTTGTTATTGGATTGGGACGAGAGATTATTTTTTGCCAACACGGCCGCCTACGAAAGTGCGGCCCAGTGGAACCACGGCTCACAGAAAGCCCGCAGTTACAACCCCCGGGATTGTTTTGCGGTCCCGGCGGCGGTGCGGGACGGGATACAAAAACTCAAAAGACAGATCCAAGAAATCAACCCGCGGGAATGGGCGGGAAATATGCCCGAGCCGGTGGAAATTTCACACGCCCGGGAGATGGGTTTGAAGGCGGTAATCAGTCCGGTAAATTTCGGACGACCCTCGTTGGCGCGACCGGGTTTTTTCGTGCTCTTCAAAGAGCCCCTGGGATGGGGCGAATCTTTGCCGCCGGCCGAACTGGCCGAGCAGAAGGCGCGGGCGCTTGCGGTGCTGACGCCCGCCGAGCGGGAGGTGGTGCGTTACCTTTGCACGGGGTTGAGCAATGCAGAAATTGCGACGGCGCGGAGCAAGAGCGTGCTGACAATCAAAACGCAGGTGAACTCGATCTTCCAGAAGCTGGGCCTAAAAAGTCGGGCACAGGTGATCTATCGGTTGAAGTGAACGGGAACGGGAACGCGGCGGACGGATTAGGGAGCTGAGAGTCCCGGCGGCACAGGGGCGGTGGGATCGAGCAGTTCCTTCTCCAAACTGGCGACGGCATAGGAGCAGTAGTCGGCGGCGAAGTAACCACTGGGGCGGTGATTGCCACTCAAACCCAGGCCGCCAAAAGGGGCGCCTCCGGATGCGCCGGTGAGCGGTGTATTCCAATTTATGATGCCACTGCGCACTTGCGCAGAAAATGTTTGATAGGCGTCGGTTTGGCCGGACACCAAACCGGCGGATAAGCCGTAGGCCGTGCGGTTGGCTTCGGTGATGGCGTCGGTAAAACTTTCAGCGCGGCGCACCAGCAGGAGGGGGCCGAAAAGTTCTTCATCCGCTAGGTCGGCGATAGCGGTGGCATCGAGCAAACCGGGAGAAACGAGACCGGTATTGGCCTGGTGATGTTCGAGTCGACGCAGGGCGATTGCACCTTGATCAATGAGTTGGGCTTGCTTGGCCACCAAGTGGGTGGCCGCGGCGGCATTGATGACCGGTCCCATAAAGACCGCGGGATCGGCGGCGGCCGGGCCGGTGCGCAGTTGGTCCATGGCGGTCGTGAGCGTGTTGAGGATGGTGTCGCCCCGGGAATCGAGGGGGAGGATCAAGCGTCGGGCGCAGGTGCAACGCTGACCCGCGGTGACGTAGGCACTTTGGAGAATCAGGTTTACGGCGAGGGGCAAGTTATCGGGATCCCAGACGACCAAGGGGTTGTTACCGCCGAGCTCGAGAGCGAGTATTTTACTGGGTTGATAAGCGAAATCACGGCGGAGGGTTTCGCCAATCGTGGAGCCGCCGGTAAAGAGCAGTCCATCGATGCCGGCGTGAGCGGCGAGGGCGGCTCCGGCCAGGCCGTCGCCTTGCACGAGGTTGAGCACGCCGGGAGGCAGTTCCGCCTCTTGCCAATAAGCCATCATCAATTGGGCGGCAGAAGGCACGCGTTCGCTCGGTTTGAGCACGACGGTGTTGCCGGCGAGTAGCGCGGGAACGATGTGCCCGTTGGGGAGGTGAGCGGGAAAATTGAACGGGCCTAGAACGCCTAATACGCCATGGGGCTTGAAGCGGGTGCGGCTGGGGCCGCGGCCGAAGGTGGCGCAGCGCTCAGCGTAGGCCTGGATAGAGAGTTCGATCTTACCCACGACGGCGCCGGCCTCTTGGCGGGACTCCCAAAGTGGTTTGCCGGCTTCGGCACAAATGACGAGGGCGAGTTCTTCTTGGTGATCGGAGACGATTGCGGCGTAGCGACGAAGAAGCGTCTCACGATCGCCCAAGGGAGTGCGGGCCCAGGCGGAGGAGGCGGCGCGGGCGGCGGTCACGGCCCGATCAATTTGAGTGGCTTCGGCACTTAGCCAGGGCGGCACAGATTCGCCGGTCGATGGATTGCGATTTTCAATCAGCCGGTCGCTGTGACCGGTTTCGGACTGATGATTGATGATGGAGTGAATCATAAGATAAGCGGTTAAGGACGAGCGGGAGCCAGGCGCACGTAGTCACCGACCGAAATTTGCAAGCTGGCAGCGACGGTGGTGGAGAGTTTGCAGGAATCGGGGTGGACTTCGGCGCGGGTCAGACCGGCGCGGAAATCGAGCTTACCGTTGCTGACGTGCCAGTGCCTGGGGGGGAGGGCATCATAGTCAACGAGTGCACTGACCGGCAACCATTGGCTGATGGCCACGGTCCGAATATTTCGAGTGGAAGCCTGGACAACCGGGCCGGCGTCGAAGATATCGACGGCGTCGATTTCAGCGAAACCCTCCGCCTCAAGGAGGGCCTTGGCGGGGCGAGTGCTGAGATGGACCCGGCCGATTACGGCTCGAGCTTCGGCTGGCAGCAGATTAGTGTAGAGAGGGTGGCGCGGCATGAGGTCCCGAATGAAGGACTTGTTGCCCAGACCACTCAGAAAGTCGGCGTCGGTGAATTCGCTTTCGAAGAAGAGCCGGCCAACGTGCTCCCAGAAAGGGGAGGTGCCGTTGGCGTCGATAAACCCGCGCAGTTCGGCAAGCGTTTGGTCGCGAAATCGCTGAGGGAATTGAGCGATAAAGAGAAACCGGGCGAGTGACAGCAAGCGGCCGAGGCCGGATTGGCGACAGTCCCGATGGAGGAGAAGACTCCCAATCTCAGTCGGGCCATCGTGGCTGGCCTGAAGTTTGAGGATAGGCATCTTTTTAGCGATACCGAGGGGAAGGTGGGCGAAATTTTCATGTTCGATCGCGTAGGTATAGAACGGTTCGAAACCACCCACGCGGGCGAGAATGCCGGTGATGCCGACGACGCCGGCCGGTCCCTCAAGGACGAAAAGGTATTGCTCGTCACCGGGGTTGGTGACGTTGGGGTAGAAGGCGCGCTGAGATCGGTGCAGGCGTTGTTCGATGAACTCCGGGTCAGGCGGCATGGAGGTCATCGAGCTTTTGAGCGTGCCGATCAGAGCGAAGATGGCGTCAAAGTCCGTGAGGCGGGCAGGCCGCAGGACATAGTCGTTGGTGGGGTGAGCCTTCATACGGTCTCCTTTCGTGGGGTCCGCAGAAAAGGAAGGAGCGGAGCACCGTTGGCGTCGAGTTGGCGGGAAGCCAAGTGGATGAGAAAACAGACATTAAGCTGAGCGCGTTCGACCAAGCTGGAGAGCTGAGTAAATTCGGCACCGCTGTGGAGGTGAGTGCCGACGGCGCCGAGATTGTCGATATTCGGTAGGCCCGCGGCTTGCAGGATGTTGCCATCGGACGCTCCGCCGGTGTCGCGCGAGTGGATATCGACCCCGAGGGTGCGACCGACGCGGCACCATGCGGAGAGCAGTTGCTCGGTGGCTTGATCGGCTACTTTTGGGGGGCGGGTGAACCCACCGGTCACGGTCAGCAAGCAGCCGGTAGCGTGGGCGGTGATTTTGGCAGACTCGTGGAGCTGAGCCATGAGCAGGTCTTGGATCTCGGGGGATATCGCGCGGACATTGAGGGCGGCGTCCGCTTGATCGGGAACGACGTTGATCGGGCCGCCGCCGGTCATGGCGCCAACGTTCACGATACAGCCGGGCAAAGTGGTATTCAGGTCGGCGACCTGCGCCAGATATTGGCCAAGGGCGAGGATGGCATTGCGTCCATCGTGGAAATTGCGACCGGCATGGGCGGCTTGGCCTTGGCAATGGATTTCTACTTTGCCGGTGCCCATGCGATTGCGGATAAGCTCGGAGTGGTTGGGTGAAGATTCGAAAACGATGCCCAAGTCGTTGCGTTGAGCGGCGGCGATGAGGTGGGCGGTATTTTGATCGGAGCCCACTTCTTCGTCAAAAGTGAGTAACACCTCCCAAGCGAGTTCGTCTTTAAGATCGGATCGGAGAAAGGCTTCGAGCGCGGCAAAAAGGATAACCAATCCCCCTTTCATATCGGCGACACCTGGGCCATGCAGGCGTTTGCCGTCGGGTGATAGGTAACAGGTTTGGAAAGGGTGGGTCGGTCCGAACACGGTGTCGATATGGCCGCTGAACAACACGCGAGGAAGAGAGGAGTCGCGAGGGGAATATTGCCACAAAAGGGCGCAGATTTGGCCAGTGGAAGGGGCATGAAGCACTTGCGGGCGGACGGGGAGAAAAGAAGCGTATGCCTTGATGATTTCGGCGAGATGCAGGATTCCGGGCTGGTTTTCAGAGCCGGTGTTACAGTTTGCCCAGTCTGTCAGGGTAGCGGTTAACTCGGCGGATCGCGACGCCAACCAATTCTGAGCGATCCGGCAGGAGGCGGCGGGATCAAGGTTTGAAAGCGGGGAAGTTGGCGGCGTCATGATTCATGCGATTTCATAGAGGAAACTAAGACTCAAGCCCAGCTTGTTTCGAGGGCGCGCTATACAACTAAGGTTGTATCGTTTGGATGAATTGAAGGGGGGATTGGCGACATTGCGCGAGTTCGCGTTCGACAGCGCGAGATTGCTCCGAATCGTGGGGCGTTCTCGGAGTATGAGAATACGATTTGAAATCAGCGCATGAATGACACCGCACTCGCCACCATTGCTATCACCGGATTTGCCGTGGCGTTTCTGCATGCGGCGATCCCGACGCATTGGGTTCCATTTGTGCTGGTAGGCAAGGCCCGAGGGTGGTCAAGGCTGCATACGTTGGGGGTGACGGCGTTGGCGGGTTTGGGACATGTGTTGCTGACGGGGGTGATGGGCTTGGCCATTGCCTGGTTTGGCTTCGAATTGGAGGAGTCTTTGGGCCACGTCTTACCGATGGTGACGGCGGGGGTTTTGCTCGCGGTGGCCATGTATTTTGGATGGCGGCAGTGGAGTGGAAAGGGGGTGTGCCACCATCATCCGCCGGGTAGCGAACACGCGCCGAGTGCGGACTGTGGCCGCGAACACGAGCATGATCATTCGAGCACCCACTGGGATGCGGAATTGAAGGACACGCCATTGGTGAAGGAGGATCGCGGCAATTGGGCGGCGATTAGCGGGCTTTTTGTGATGTTAACGCTTTCGCCATGTGAAGGATTTCTGCCGATCTATTTGACGGGAGTTCAGTTTGGCTGGCGGGGGTTTTGGGTGCTGAGTGCGATTCTGGCGGTGGCGACGTTGGCGGGCATGACGCTGTTTACGTGGCTCACCCTGGTGGGCATGGATCGGTTCAGGCTCGATCGGTTTGAGCGTTACGAAGCCGGAATGTTGTCGGCGCTGTTTTTCGTCTTGGGATTATTGGCCTTGGTGGTGCAGCACGAACATTGAGTATTGGCGAAACAGCGGGGGGCGACTCGGCCGAAAGGGAGAGGCTAATGAGAGTCGCCCCCGAAATGAATTTTAGCCCACCAATCCGTTGACTTGGAAGGGGGTTAGCTGACTCTCAGATTTTATGAGTAGCCGATATAAAATCAGTGGTCCCGATGTGACCTTTGAAAGCTTCGAAGGAGAGATTCTGATCATAAATCTCGCGAACGGAAATTATCATAGCTTGAGAGGTGTCGCGGTCCAAGTTTGGCCCTTGGTGGTGGCCGGGCAATGTGCGGCCGAAGTGGCTAAGCTGTGGCCGAATGAAGCTGGGGCAGAGGCTGATATTGCGACGTTCGGGGAAGCGTTGGTGGCCGCGGGATTATGCGTCATGCGGGGGGATGACGCAATCGAGGTCGTATCGGTTCCCGAAGTGGTGGTCGATTACGATGCCCCGAAGATCGAGAACTATACCGATATGGCGGATTTACTGATGCTCGATCCGATTCACGAGGTGGACGCGGTCGGTTGGCCGAAGGCGGCGGAAGAGAAGACGGAGAGTCATTCTTAAGACCTCACGGATGACTGATCAGATGATGCCGGGCGAAAATGAAAGTGCTCGGTATGTGACGGCCTATTTTGAGGAGATGGTTGATGCCTGCAAACGGGCATTGTTGACCCATGGTCGCACGGTGGAGAGGATTCTGGCGGGGCACACTCTCCGCTATCGCATTGCGGGGGAGGCGTTGGCGAGAATTCTGCAACAGGCGGTTGAGCATTTGCCTCTTGGTGAAGGAGACGAGAGCAGTTTTACGATCTTCGCATGGGATGAATACGAGTCCGAGGTGGCGCAGCCCCAAGCCCCATGGCGATGGCCAGCGGAGGGGCAGGCGGTTGAATTGACGTTACCGCAGGGAGCGGAGGATTTCTCCCCACTTTACGATGCCGCCCGGGGTGTTTTTGGACTTTATCAACATTCGATGCGAACGGCAGTCGTGTGTTTCAAGCAGGCAAGTTTACTCCCGACGCCTTGGTATGGGGCACCGTTGTTTCGGATGTTTCATTGGTGGTCACAATCGGTGGGCTTAGTCCTGTTACACGCGGGATGCGTCGGGAATGATCGTGGGGCGGTTTTGATCGCAGGAAAGGGGGGATCCGGCAAGTCCACCACTTCGCTACTTTCCTTGCAGGCGGGCCTGCGCTATGTTTCTGATGACTATTGTTTGTTGGATAATAACGCGGAAGTGCCACGAGTGCATTGTCTCTATAATACGGGAAAATTGCACCGGGATCATATCACGCGGTTTCCGGCCTTGGCCGAAAAGGCGGTGGAGGCGGTGATGGACGACTATGAGAAGAAACTGATATTCGTTCATCGGCATTTTCCGCAGCAGCTGGCACTTTCGATGCCGCTTCGGGCGATCTTTTTGCCCTCGATTGTGGGGGGGAAAGGCCATCGACTCGTGCCAGTTTCGCCGGGGGTTGCTTTGCGGGGGTTGGCTCCCAGCACGCTGTTTCAGCTTTCGGGCCATGGTCGTCATCATTTACAGGTGATGGCCGACTTGATGCGAAAACTGCCGGCGTATCGACTCGAACTCGGCACTGATTTTGCGTCAATTCCAGCGACGATTGAATCGTATCTCAATCAATCCTGAGATAGGTGTCGTTGGACGATTCCGCCGATGAAAATACACTGTATCAATCTTGCCCGAGCGACGGAGAGAAAGAAGCGGATCACTCAGGAATGGGTGGAGCAGAGGGGCTTCGAGGTGGAGTTTTTTTCCGCGGTGGATCGCAGAGATGTGGACGATGGAAAAGAGATGCCGTTTATCTATGATCCGTTGGCCACGGTCGCGCGAATAGGGCGCCAGCTCACCTCAGGGGAGATCGCCTGTGCGACGTCCCATGCGCTTCTGCTCAAGCAGGCGTTGGCGGCGGGAGCGGAAGAGATTATTGTGCTTGAGGATGATATGTTGCCCTTCGGTCAGACTAGCCCCGCAAGTGTCGCCGCGGCGATTGACGTCTGCAAAGTCACCTTCCCGAAGGTCGGGGTGTTGTTAATGCACGAGCCGGCAGGTGAGTCGGTCAGTCGAGAAATTCGCGACGGTATCAACCTGGTAAGGCGAGCGCCCTATGGGTTTCGGTTTGTTTGGCTGAATAAGAGGGCCATGCAAATACTCTGCCATGATCTCGCCTCGTTGATGTATCCGGCGGACTGGTTGTGGAATCTACGTTTCGCGCCGATGAGGCAGGTCGCGATGCTGGAGAGCCCCTTGGGCCATCACCCCGATGAACAAACGTATATCGGCAATACGTTCCGCCTCGATCAGCGAGAGTATGTGCCGTGATGAGATGGAACTGAATCATGGTGGACGAACCAAGTGCGACCATCTGCCGGGTTAAGCTGGATTGGAGCAGTCGAGTTTCCGCTTACGCTGGAGGGAGGCTCGAAGGAGTTTCATGATGGTCGCCCGTGTTTTTTCGACGGCCCCGGTGATATTGTCACCGTTCATCCGCTTTTCGAACAGCACGGCGGGAACGACCACCCGTTCGATCCCCATTTCGACCGCGCGGAAAAACCAGTCCGTGTCTTGGCCGCTACGGAAGCTCGGATCGAATCCGCCGACTTGGTCAAAAACAGCGCGACTCACCATCATCGCACTAGGCAGGTAGGCAGGAAATGAACCCTCCAGCATGCGACGAGAATACCCGGTGGGCAGCGGCTGATCTGCCGCGAAATGCAGCCGAGTTTCGCACACAAATACCGTTGGAGAGGTGGTCTCGGCCCATGATTCGATTTGCTGAGAAAGTTTCGTGGGAAGCCAGAGGTCATCGGAGTCAAGAAACGCCAAGATTTCGCCACTGCTCTGGGCCACTCCGAGATTGCGCGCGGCTCCGGGACCGGCATTGACCTGCCAAATATATTTCGCCGCTGGGTAGCTTTTCACTTTCTCCGCCCCCCCGTCCGTCGAGCCATCGTCGACCACGATTATTTCTACCGAGGGGTAGTCTTGGTTCAACACCGATTCGATCGCCTCACCAATAAGGTTTTTCCGATTGTAGAGAGGGATAACTACACTCACTAGAGGTCGTGACATTTCCTGTTGTGCCCCCGGCCAATGTCTCTGCACAAGTTATTAACGATTCATGCCTCATCTTAACGTCAGTGTAATTATTCCGCTTTTCAACGGTGCGAGGTTCGTCGCCGAAGCGGTGCACAGTGTTCTTAATCAGACTTACCCGATTTATGAGGTGTTGGTGATCGATGATGGATCGAAAGATGGAAGTGTGGCCGCAGTTCCAGTGCACGAAAAAGTCAAAGTGATTGAGCGTCCGCATGAGGGGATCGCGCCGACGTTAAATTTTGGCGTCACTCAGGCAACGGGCCAGGTGCTTGCCTTTCTGGATAGTGATGATCGTTGGTTACCATCGAAACTGGACCAGCAGCTGGCGCGCCTCGAATCAGCGCAATTAAGGGAGATTATCTTTTGTCGGACCCGGGTTTTTCAAGGTCACCAACCTGTCGCCGCGGATGCGGAGATTGTTAACGGCATCGCGAAATCGGCCATGATTTTGAGGCGCGATGATTTTGACTTAATCGGGCAGTTTCCGTCGGAGGCAGGGGCGCACGATTTTCTGGGCTGGTATGCGCGTTCAGTGGAGGTGGGACTCGCGACCCACGTGATTCCCGAGGTCCTGTTCGAGCGGCGGGTGCACGATCAAAACGACGGTCTTTTACAGCGGGAGCAGCAACGGACCAACTATTTCGGGGCCTTAAAAGCCATGTTGGATCGTCGGCGAAAGGCACAAGTAGAGTGATGACGGATGTTCCTGCAGCTTTGGCGGGTGGACACCTGCCGACTCCCATTCAAAAACAGTTATTGAAGGTCATTGTTGGTCCGGAAGATCAGCTCATCGAGAACTGGCAACGCTGGCAGCGGGAACTCGATTTGGATGATGTCGATCACGGTTCCTACCGCATCCTGCCGATGTTGTATCACGTGTTGAGAAAACAAGGAGTCACGGGGCCGGACTTACAGCGCTACCATGGGGTCGCACGGAAGACTTGGTATACGAATCGACTAAAATTTCATCGAATCGAAAAGCTGCTCGAGCAGATGCACGCCGAGGGAACTGAGGTCGCGGTGCTGAAGGGGGTTCCGATCTCTCATCTCTATTACCCCGACCCAGGACTACGTCCAATGGATGATGTCGATATTTTGGTGTCGGAGTCGAAATCGGTTACCGCGATAGATTGGTTTTTGGATCGCGGTTGGAAGAGTGTTTACGAGCTTTCACGGAAATCGCTGACAAAGTTTCTTATCCGAAAGGAGCATTCTGCCGATCTGCGAGACGACGACGGGTTCAGCGTAGATCTACATTGGCAGGTGCTCACGTTTCGGATGCCGCCAGCGGTGGGGCAAGAAATGTGGGATGCAATGCGTCCGGTTAAAATAGGATCGGTCATGACTCAGACGCTATGCGCGACTGATCATTTGTTGCATATCTGCGCTCACGGAAATGCGTGGAACGCGGTGCCGCCGCTACGATGGATCGTGGATGCCCACCTGATTCTGAAAAGGGACGGAGCAAACATCGATTGGAAGCGTTTCGTGCGACTGACGGAGCAGCTACAAATCGCCCAGTTTATCTCGAGGGCGCTCGATTACTTGCACGAAGAGTTTGGGCAACCGATTCCATTAGATGTATTGGACCAGCTCCGGGAAATTCCGCGTCAGAAGTGGCATGAAGATGAGTATGCGGCGTGGACTAGTTCGAGTGCGCTCGATATGCGGGATTATCAAGTTCGTTACCGCTATGAGCGGTTTCGAGCGGTTCTGCCCGAGTGGCAAAAAATCCCAGCGTGGCGCGCTCGCCGCGACTATCTGAAGCTGCATTGGGAGCTCGATTCGGATGCAGAATTGATTGGCCGTATTGTTCTGCGAATGGGCCAAAAAATCTGGCGTAAACTCTGCGCTTGAGGCAGTCGCAAAGAGGCGGACCTTGCCCCTGCGTTATTGATCGAAAATTCGTTCCAAAGCGCCCCGCATCACGGCCGCGTCCGGGGTTTGGCCGGTCCAATATTCTATGCCGATGACGCCCTGGGCGACGAGCATGCCCAGGCCGTCGATCACAGGACAGCCTTTGGCGCGAGCGTCTTTGATTAGGTTAGTCGCGGGCGGGTTGGGGATCACGTCGGCGACGATCATGGCGGGCAGTAGGGTCGCCAGATTAAGGGCTAGTCTCGCGTCGGTGCCTGGATAGAGCCCAATTGAAGTCGCGTTGATGACGATATCGGTTCCGGTGGGAATGTCGTAGTCAGCTGTCCAAGAAACGAAGTTGGCGGAGAAACTGGTGGAACAGGAGGCGGCCACTCGACGATTCAACAAATCCACCAGCGGAAGACCTCGATTTGCGGAGCGATTGACGATGATGATTTCAGCGCAACCAGCTAGGGCCATTTCGACACTGATCGCCCGGGCCGCTCCGCCGGCGCCGAAGATCACGCAACGTTTCCCGGTTGGGTCGGTGAGTTTACGGAGGGAAGAGACGAACCCTTTCCCATCGGTATTCTCACCGATGAGTTTGCCGTCTCGTTGGACGACGCAATTGACGGCGCCCATGAGTTGGGCCGACTCACCCAATCCGTCGAGATGTTCGATCACGGCGATTTTGTGAGGGATCGTGCAGTTAAAGCCATTAAAGCCGAAAGCGCGGGCGCCATGGACGGCGGCCGCGAGATTTTCGGGGCGGACTTCAAGGGTGAGATATCGCCAGTCGAGGCCCATCGCGCGATACGCGGGTTCGATCATGGCTTGAGTCGGATTTTCTGCGACGGGAAAACCGAAGCAGGCGGTGAGTTCCTGTTTGAAGTTGAGCGCTTGAGCCATGGGGAGGAATTTGAAACGAGGAGAGAGGCGGAACTAGCGGGACCCTTCAGGCGGAAAGATCTTCGAGTTGTTCGAAGATCTCGTCATGCAGGAGGTTGAGTTTCTCCTCCATAAAGCCGCGCAAAGATTGTTGACCAGAAACAAGTGAACTCAGGTCGATGGCGTAGTCGACACGGTCGACGGTATCGACGCGGTGGGAATCGAAGAAGGTGGCATTGGCGCGGCGGCGCCCTTCGACGGCGAGATCGTAGCGTTTGCCCCCGGCGATTTGGGAATCAAAGATGCCGTTGAGGGAACCGGCGAGATTCGGGTGCGCGCTCACATCGTGGATGGTTTTTTCGGAGTCAGGTAGCCAATCGAGCGCCCGCCAGACTTCACAACCGAAGATTTGTTTGGGGCGGTCGTCCAGAGGGAGTTCGTGGATGGCGGCGAGGGTGGCCAACAACACACCGATGTGAGTGGCGTGTTTATCGAAAGGGTTGTGGGTGTAGATCACATCGGGCTTCGTCGCGATCAGCACCGACTTGATGTCATCGATTAAGTCGGCGCGATGAACGGATTCCTTGGCGTTGCGACTGGGATGGCCGAGTTGCGCAATGAAGCCGAATTGACCGATGGAGGCAGCGGTCTGCTGCTCCTTTACTCTGATCGCCTTCATCGCCTCGTCGGTGTATTGCGCGTAGGGGCCGGCGCGCGAACTACCGGCTCCGTCGGTGCAGGTGATGCCGCCGAACCATTGATCGGCCTTTTGGAAACACTGTAGGATTCCATGAAGCGCCATGAATTCCAAGTCGTCCTGATGGGCTCCGATCCCCAGATGGGTGGTGCGGGACAGGGCTTCGCTTTTACGGCAAGCGTCGGGAATGAACAGGTCGTGATTGGGCTGGGAGAATTTCATGGGGTAGGAAAAGGGCAGGAAGGGTTAAAGCCGCGGTAGGCTGGCGGCGGCGATGGCTTGACCGTGGCGTTTGGTCTGTTCGTCAGGGGTTTGAAAAGTGACGGCGGACAACACCGGAGGGAACTCTAGTTCGAGCACCCGGCGAGCCTCTTCGAGCATCATGTTTCCGCCGGCGCCGGAACTCACGCGGCCGAGCACGAGAAGGTGCCGGAAGTCGTAGAAATCCCGGTAGTGGGCGATACTGTAGCCGAAGTAAGTGCCGATGGTGCGGTAGATGTCGGCCGCGCGGTCGTCGCCGGATTGCATGTGCGCTTGCACGGCTTCCAGTTTTTCGGGCAGGCCGAGTGATTGATCGATGCCTAATCGGGAGGCGGGAATGAGACGTCCGACGGCTTGTTGGGAGAAGTATTGCACCCCACAACCGCGGTCGCCGCTCCATTCGTCGACCGGAGCGTCGGCGCGGTAGTCGACGGGGCAGAATGCAAGTTCGTTGATCCAGCCGGTGACGTGATTTTGCTCGTTGATAAACCCGGCGGCAAGACTTGTGCCCATGGAAATACCGAGCACGGCGCGGTCGTTGATGGCCATGGATCCGGCGATGGCCGTGACGTCACCGTCGTTGGCGACTTCGAATGGAATATCGTTCCATTCGTGTCGCAGGTCTTTGAATACGGAGCGAATGCGGCGATCGAAGTCGGCGGGTTTGATGCCGCGAAAGAGTGAGCCGACGCGAGGTTCGTTATCGATATAGATGCCGGCGGCGCTGCCCCCGATCGCATCGACGCGGGGGAGGTGGGCGGCGGCGCGGTTGATACTGTCGGCGATGCCGGACCGATGGTATTCCGGATCACTTTCGAAGTAAGGATTCCATTTGATTTCCTCGGAGAAGACTACTTTACCGTCGATTAGCGCGGCGCACTTGCGGTCACTCCCGCCGAGATCAAAACCGATGCGGTTGCCTTTAAGGGGATTGGCGGAATCGAAGTGGGCGGGGGCGCGGACCTGCAGCTCATCGAAGTCGGCCGCAGCGACTTGCAAGGGTTCGCCGAAGCAGGCGCGGCCGATGAAGTCGTAGTCAAATTTTCTCGAGCCCGTGGCGGCATAGATCTGTTGGAGTCGGGCTACAATAGTGGGAGCGCCCGCGATCCGCACCCTTGAGCCACCCCGGGCCCAGAGGAGGAATTTAATGAGTCGTTCGCAATAGGGCCAAGTCGCTGAGTCGTGCGGAGAGGACGCCGGTAGGATTTTGGTTTCATGCACCCACGCAGTGCCGTTGGGGCGCTCGATCGAAATCCGAACCGCAATGCTATTAAGGTCCGAATGAACCAGCTGGTGGTAAGCTTGATTCCATAATTTCGCGGGCACGAAACCGGGATCGAGTCGGGGCAGGCAAGCAGGAGTGACAGTGACCATAGGGAGAAATTAGAAGGAAACTGCTTTTACCGCCTATTCCGATCGAATTCATTTCCCGATTAAGCCCCTTTATCGTTCAATTGCAGCCACCGTCAGGAGGGAACATTTGGACTCCCCGGCGGGGAGGCATGGCGTTATCCCCTTAAGGGTAAACAAACTGGACGGTGGGCGGCTCCTTGTTGGCCGCGGTCGAAGGTTCGGGTTCGTCCGCAATGGTAATGATACTCAAAGCCGGAATTTCAGGGGGAGGTTCGGGAGGGACGGGAGTCACGGTGGGAAGCTCGGGGGCAGCTGAAATTGGGGAAGGATTGAGCTTGGAGAACGCATTTTCGATCAGCTCGGCCATCCGGATATCGCGTTCCTTGGAAGACGGGCTGCCCATAATGACAGCGATCAAGCGGCGGCCATCGCGTTCGGCGGTCGCCGCGAGACAGAAACCAGCGGCGCGGGTGAAGCCGGTCTTCAATCCGTCGACCCCGCGAACTTTGCCGACGAGGTTATTGTGCGTGCGCATCATCACGGATTGAGGGCGGTAGCCTTGGCCGAACTCCCGGCTTTCAACCGTCGAGAAGCGAAGAATATCGGTTTCGCGTAGCAGCGCCTGAGATAATTTCACCAAGTCTCGCGGCGACGTCATATCGGTTTCAGAGAGCTCGCGCGAAGCAGGAGGCAGACCGTGAGGTGAGCGCCAGATCGTGTCGGTCATGCCGAGTTGTCGGGCGCGGACGTTCATGCGGGCGACGAAGGCTTCGCGATCGGGCGAGGCGGTGTGGCTCAGTGCGTGAGCCGCATCGTTGGCTGATTGGATGATCAGCGCATAAAGGAGCTCCTCGACGGTGAAGACTTCGTTGTGCTTCAACCAGACTTGAGTGCCACCCATGCGGGAATCCGCGGCGGTGACGGTGACCAGAGTCTGGAGTGAAATTTCCCTAGCCTTGAGCGCATCGTGCACGACCAAGAAAGTCATGAGCTTGGTGACGCTGGCGGGAGGGCCGACGTAGTTTGCGTTGTCCTCGAACAAGACCGAGCCGTCGCGGGCATCGACGACGATGGCGCCCTTAAAGACGTCGGCAGACGCGACCGTGGCGAGCCAGCACAAGGCGGCGATACACGGGAGTCTGAGCGAATTAAACAAGAGGATCCAGGCGGGGCGGAAGGTGATCTTTTGCGGGCTGGAAATTATCAACTCACGCGAGCGGTATTGAGCGCGACCAAGGCGGCGCCGATCGACTGTGAAAGCTCGCCGAGAGTGGCGGGCACAAATTTGATATTCCGCTTTTGGGCCGGGTAAAGATAGGGGCTGGCGGCATCACGAATGCCGTTGAGATAACGCTCGCGAAACGCGGGTGTGGTCGATCCCGGGTCGATGAGTCCACCACCGATTACGACGTAACGAGGATCGAGGGCAATGATGAGCCGTGCGGCGTGGAGGCCGAGGGCTTTGGCCTGGAAATCGAATATGTCGAGCGCGAGGACGTCGCCTTCCTGGGCGAGATCGCGAAGTCTGAAGCACTTTTGCTTTTCAGGCTCGTCAGAAGTGGCGAGCGGGTGGTCGGGGTAGCGCTTGAGGGTGTCACGGAGCAATTGGGGCAGACCGGAAATCGTCGTGTAAGCCTCGATACAACCCCAATCGCGACCGCAGCCGCATTGGTAGACCGGAGGGTTGCCGAGAAGGTGCAGCGGGGCGGGCATGTGACCGCCTTCCATGCCGGCAAAGTTGTCGCCGGAGAGGGGGAGTCCGTCTGCACTGACGTAAGCACAGCCGAGGCCGGAGCCGGGAGCGAGGAGAAGGACGCCCACTTTTTCGGTTCCACGAATGGCGTGGGCTTCACCTACGCCACCGAGATCGCCGTCGTTACCGGCTACCACTGAAATGGGCCGCCCGGCTGCGGCGGTGAGGGCGTTGGTGTAATCTTGGAGAAAATTCCAACCCGTAAAGCTATCGGGGAGGTTGGATGACTTATCGAGGACGCCGTAAGATTGGTAGGGTCCGGGAAGAGCGAGGCCGACACCTTCGATCTGATCCCACGTGAGAGTGTTGTCGGCGAGGAAGCCTTTCACGCCATCGACCCAGCCGGCGATCACGGCGTCGGTGCCGGAGGAGGAGTTGGTCGAACTTTGGCGAAGCTCGTGGGAGATGATCGTGCCGTCGGTCCAGACGCCGCCGGTTTTGGAAGTGGTCGCACCACTGTCGGTGCCGATAAAGATTTTAGGAGTAGCCATGGGAATTGTCTTAGAAGGACAAAGAGAACGGGGGGCGGCGCGCAAAAACAAGCCTCGGTTCGTGGAGAACCGAGACGAGGTAGGAATTCCAAGCGAATTGAGAATGAGTTGGCCAGTTGGGGCTAGAGTTTGCCGGTCAAGTCATAGACTTCGACCAACACGTCGCCACCTGCGGTGCCGGGCGCGGCTTTCACGTGCACCGTGTAGAGACCGGGAACAAGATTGATCACCTGCATAGCTTCACGCCTGTCGGATACGGGGAAAGCTCCGGAAAGGGAAACCGCGCGGTTGATGAAAGTATCCGGAGCGTAGTCGTCCAATGCCGCGACTACGGACCCATCGGGTCGGTAGAGCGTGAAGGACGGGTCAGCCATGGTGCCTGACACTCCAAAATTACCGAGGGTGGGTCCGACGGCCCGGACCAGCACCTGGCGGGGGCTGTCGGAGTTAATCACGAAGCCGACGATGAGAGTGTCGTACGAGGGCACGACTTTACGAGTTGAGAGATTTACCGCTTTGCCCACGAAGTCCTCGGTGGCACCTCCCGTGAGGCGACCAGTGACATCGTAGACCTCGATCAACGCATCGCCTCCCACGCCGTTCGCTGCAGTGGCGTGGACGGTGTAGGCCCCAGGATCCAGCGTGATGACGGTCGCGGAGTCTTTGTTCCCGGTGAGTTCGAACGCTCCGGCTCTGCTAGTGGCTTCGCTTAATCGAACGCTAGGGATGTAGTCGTTGACTTCCACCACCGTTGATTGATCTGAGCGGTAGAGCGTGAATTTAGGGTCAGACATGACACCGGTAACGCCGAATTTGGCTAAGCTGCCGCCTACGGCGCGAATGAGCATCTCGCGCGGCCGTTCACCGGCAACTACGAACCCGACGATCAGAGTATCCCCGTTTCCGCCGAGAATTTTGCGGGTCGATAGATTGAGAAGGTGTCGGCGCACCGGATCTCGGTTACCGGTATCCGGGTTTATCCTAAAAACGACAGTTGAGCGTGGGGTAATTGGCCGCGGGCGGGTTGGCGGCCGAGAAGGAAGCGAGGGTGGCGGCGGGGGTGTTAGGACCGTAGCCAAGGGACGGGTTGGTCAGGGTGAGTAATACCAGCGGCGTCGCGCTCGCCACGCCGCCAATCGGGTCGCTCAGTTGGAAGAAGTCGGGTGAAAGGCCTTGGTTGGGGGAGTTGTGGTAGACCGGAATGAAGGGCGTGTTGACCGGAAGAGCCGCGACTTCCGCATCGGTTAGACCGAGGCGCGTGGGGTCGGCGGGCACGGTTTCGGTGGTGCTCACCTGGAAGGTGCCGTCGGAGAAGAGATTGCCGCCTTGAAGGGTCCAGTTGTTCGACGTAATAGAGGTAATTCGGGAAGCGGGGGTGCTGACGAAGGTGGCGGCAGGGGCGGCGTTGGTACCGGGGGCGAAAGCGGTTATGCGACGTCACTGGATCGGTAGTTGGACGCTGCCTTCACGGTAGAGCGCGCTGATGCGGTAGGGGACTTGGCGGGCGACGCTGCCGCTCACGCTGATGTCGCCGGAGAAGCCGACTTGGAAGCGACCGTTGGCGGTGAGGGCGATGCGGCCGCCACCGGTTTCGCCTTCGTAGTCTGAGTAGAACAGGAGCTGCCCCTCGGGGGTGAGCACGCCGTAAATCTCCCACGATTGGTCGGCCACGGCGTTCTTGGTAGTAGAGTCCGACGGAGAGTGCGTAGGGGCCATTGGGATCGGCGCGACGGAGATTAAAGGTCACGCCGTTGCCGGCGATGGCACCCGTCGCGCTTTGGTCGTCGATATCGCCTTGGAGGGAGGTTCCGTCGATGGAGGTGGAAAAGGTTCCGTTGGTCACCGAGGCTGCGACGAGGAAAGCTTCGCTAGATTTGTCGAAATAACCACCGAGGCGGTAAGATCCATCACCGGTGCGGAAGAGGATGATGGGGCTGTTGGTGTCGCCCCCATGAAGCCGGTGTAGAGAGCGCTCATGGTATCGCTGGTGCCGGTAGGGACGGGCGCTTCTTCGATCACGATAGTTGCGCCCACGCTGCGGCTGGAGACCGGACTGCGGGAGAGGTCGACGTCCATAAGCACTGTTTCGGGCCCTTCGGCGCGGCTGTCGCGGAAGACGTTGATGGGGTGGCTGACGAGAAGTCCGCGGTTGGGACCTGCCGAAATCGAGCTGAGAATCGCGCCGGAGGGGACTTCGAGGTCGGCCTGCCCGCCGGTGAGTTCCATGCCCGGGCCCGGGGTTCGGTTGAAGAAAAGTGTAATGACGCCGTCGGATGGGCGGTCCATGATGGTATCGAGACCGGCGGTGGTGACGCCGGTGGCGGTCGGCTCGGGGATTGAGAGCAGGGCAGGCAGCAGACTGACAATGGGCAGATCGATGAGGCCGCCGTTGACGACAGGCACGGGATTGTCGGGGCCAACGGTGACGCCAACCGACGTCACCACGGTGGTCCACGCGGTGGCGGCATCGCGGTTGTTGTGCACCGTGCCAACGCTGGGGAAGGCGTTGTGGTCGGAGGTGGGGCCGGTGTCGGGAGAAAGGCCGATTTGGGTAACCTTGGTGTCGAGGGGCTGATTCATATCCACGACGTAGGTGCCGGGTTCGAGTCCGCGGAAACTATAGGTGCCGTTGCTGGTGCCGGTCTCGGCGACCACTTCGGACGGGTTGGCTGAGTTGCGGAGGCGGAGGAGAACGCCTCCCCGGCCGCCTTCATCTAGGTCGATGGAGCCGTTGAAATTGGGGTCGTTCCAGATGCAGCCGCGGATGCCGTAGCTGCCGCCGTTCTCATAAAGCGCGGACAGGGCGGTATTGGGCCCGGTGGCGGTGAAGGACTCGAGAATCTCGATGGTCACCGCCCTGGTATCATAGTTCGCGGGGACGATGAACTCGGAGCTGAAGGTCGCCTGAATTTCGGATCTTTGGGTTTTCAAGCCGAGTTGAAGATGGGAGGCTCCCGCCGCTAGGGTTGCGGGGGAGGCGCTTTGTTTACGGACGTAACCGCCAGCGGCTCGTGCGTATTCGGGGAAGTTGGCGTTGGTAAGGAAACGCGCAGTGCGGACAAATTGACCGGTGGAGAGGAGCCAGCCATTATAGAGGTCAACCCTCGAGCCGTTGGCGATGACTTGCCGGAGACGGAAAGCGACGTGGCCATCGGCGAGCACGATGTAGCTCGCATAGCGGCCAGCTGGGGCGGGATCGAAGTTGGCGATGGTTTGGTTGGGAAAGTAGGCTCCCCCAAAAATGCCGCCGAACAGCTCGTAAAACGATGGATCGTCCGGGCGGTAGCCGGCGTCTTGTTCTACGGCGAGGATACCGGCGGGCATCAACCCAAAAATGAGGCATAAAGCGAGGGTGCGGATGCGGAGGAGCGAGGCGGTGAGCTGTCGCGCGAAGAGATGCTGGAAAGGTCGTTTCATGAAAAATTCCTGCGGTTAATTTTTAACGGATTGGAGTTGAGGTCACGTCGGTGACAGGGGCGACGGTCCGATTGGCGCAGTAAACCACACTCAGTTTTCCGTCTGGTCGACAGGCTACTCGGAGAGGGGGAGGTCGGGGTTTTTGTCGGTGAAGTAATCCATTAATCCAGCCGGCGATGACCGCGTCTAACTCCGCGGGGGAGCTGGTCAAAATCTGACGAAACTCGTGAGAAATAATGGTTCCGTTTGACCAAACGCCGCCGGTTTTTGAGGGAGTGGCACGATTACCGGGGCCGATGAAGATATTAGGATTAGCCATGGAATGAGTCGTCGAAAGTCCAACGGCGGCGCAGAGCGCCGCCTAAAACAAGCCGGGGCGATATTCGGGGATTAAACTTCTTCCCGCAGCTGAATTACATCGCGAAGGATCAGCGGGAGAAGGTGGGGCTGGGAAGGGGTTCACTTTAAATTCCACAGTGGGATCGGGTCTCAGAGCACCGAGACAAGAGAAAGTCCGACAGGCTCAGACATCCTGACGTGCGGGGAAAGAGGATGATCGCAATGTGACGTATTCCAGCCGTAGGGAGGTGCCCGGATACCACGTTTGGGCGGCTTCGCAGCTGGCGGACGGAACCACAAACCCATCGCCGGCCACCCCGGCGCGGTCCGACTTGTAGGCGTAGTGGGAAGTCGAGGTCGGAGCGCTGTTTTGCTTGAGAAAGATGTCGGCCGTGCCGGTGGCGACACGTAAGGCGGTGCGCCAGGCCCCCACGCTGGTGGCCTCGGTAGTGAGTTTGAAGTAGTCGCGGCGGGCCAAGTTTTCTGGGGGCACCGAAAACACTTCGGTCCCCAGGTCGGTCGCACCCGGATCCCAAGCTAGGTCTCGAATCACATATAGCCGGCGGCCACTCGATTGGCCGGATACGGGGTCACTCACCGTGTAGCGAAAATACGCGCCATCCAGATCAAGCGTCGCGCTAGAGCGGGTGAGAGATCGAGTCGTGGTGCCACTGAAGACGGCGTCGTCCGCCAACGCAGTCCAGGTCAAACTACCATCAAAGGAAATATCCCACTGGTAGGTCAGGGGACCGTTGGCCGTGGTGGCCGCGACGGTGTAGGTGACGGAGGTCCCGGCTTCGACGACTTGATCGGAGGGGTGGGTGAGAATGGTGACCGTTGCGAAACTTGCCGGAGCAAGCAGAGTGAGGAGCAGCGCACGGTGAAGAAAATTGATAAGAGTTCGCATGAGCGGAAAACCTTAAAACTGAACGGGGTAATGGGCGTGACTTCGATACCGCCACTTGGGTGGCCAATTATCTGATGGGCCGATTTGTTGTTTTACTCTCCAAATAGCATGGGCTGCAAATGCAATAAGCCCTCTAGCCGCAGCTCGATGGGACTTTAGGGTATTTACCTAGTAAGCTAAATTATTCCGTCGGTTCGATGGAGTATTCGGGAGTTGAGACGCCGGAGAGAATTCAAAACTGCCGCGAGGTAGAGCAAAGCAGCCGCCCGATCCCAGTTCTCATTTGGTGTCATCGTTTCCCTCGGCGTTGGCGACGAGGTTTCGGCGGGCGGAGAGGCAGGGGCGGGCGTGGGCGAGCATCGCCCCTACATTCGGAGCCGGGGGGCAACGGGCGCGGGCGTTGGCGCGGACGTTGGCGACGAGGTTTCGGCGGGCGGAGAGGCAGGGGCGGGCGTGGGCGAGCAACGCCCCTACATTCGGAGCCGGGGGGCAACGGGCGCGGACGTTGGCGACGAGGTTTCGGCGGGCGGAGAGGCAGGGGCGGGCGTTGGCGAGCATCGCCCCTACATTCGGAGCCGGGGGGCAACGGGCGCGGGCCGGCAGGGGCGGACGTTGGCGACGAGGTTTCGGCGGACTGAGAGGCAGGGGCGGGCGTTGGCGAGCATCGCCCCTACATTCGGAGCCGGGGGGCAACGGGCGCGGGCGTTGGCGACGAGGTTTCGGCGGGCGGAGGGGCAGGGGCGGGCGTGGGCGAGCAACGCCCCTACACCGGGAGGCAGACTCTTACTGTTTCGGCATTCGCCTTAAGCGCGGTTACCGGCGGATGGGGTGGGGGAGCCGCGTTTGAGCGGAGTGCAAAGGTGGGATAACCTGCTCGGTTGGAAAGCGTTGGCTCGACTTGGCTCGCCCAGCGGATCTAGACCGCCTTTAGCTTTCAGTCTGCTCGATGGGTTGCTCGTGCAGGATGATTTCAGGGTTTTTGTCGGTGAAGTAGTCCATCGTCCATTGGCTGGGGAAGAGGATGATGGGGTGGTCGAGTTTGTCGGTGCCGAGGTTGACGCCACCGGGCATGATGAGATTTTCAGGGGTGTCCAACAGCGGATGCGGTTGCAGCCAGCGGAGTTGCTCGAAGGGAGCAGGCACGATTCTGGATTTGGCTTTGTATTCGGATTCGAGGCGCGCTTGCACGACTTCGAATTGGAGTGGTCCGACGGCGGCGAGGAGAGTTGCTCCGGGGGGGGCATGGCGCACGTCGAACGACTGCATGACGCCTTCGAGGAGGAGTTGCTCCAGACCGGCGCGGTATTTTTTGGCATCGGCAGGAACGGGGTTCGTCAGCCAAGCAAATACCTCGGGGGCGAAGCGGGGGATTTCGTCGTAAGCGATGGTGCGATCTTCGGTGAGAGTGTCGCCAATGCCGAAGGAATCGTGACCGACGAGACCGATCACATCACCCGGCCATGCGAGGTCGACGGTTTCCCGGTCTTGGCCGAAGAGTTTGTGGGCGGACGATAGCCGGACACTGCGGCCGGTGCGTTGGTGCGTCACGACCATGTCGCGCTCGAACTTGCCGGAGCACACCCGGATGAAGGCGATGCGGTCGCGGTGTTTGGGGTCCATGTTGGCCTGAATCTTGAAGACAAAGCCGGAAAATTTTTCGTGGGTGACGGGGATTTCCCGAGCCTCGGTGGGAGCGGGTAATCCGGGCGAATACATCGAAACGGAATTTCGTGTGGTGGGCGGCAGGGCGTCGCGGAGAAAGCCTTCGAGAAGGAGTTCGACCCCGAAATTGTTAACGGCCGACCCGAAGTAGACGGGGGTTTGTTTGCCAGCATGGATGGCCGCGAGATCGAATTCATGGCCGGCACCTTCGAGCATTTCCAGTTGCTCGACGGCCATGATGTAGTCGTCGGGATCGAGGGTGTCGCGCAGTGCGGAATCGGTGAGGCCCGAAATATTTTCCGGGGCGCGATAAGCTCCGCCGGGGGTGCGCTGGAAGAGGTGAACGTGTTTTTGCTGGATATCGTAGACGCCTTTGAACGAAGGACCATTGCCGAGAGGCCAAGTGACGGGAACGGGGGCGAGTCCGAGGACTTCTTCGAGTTCGTCGAGGAGGGCGATGGGATCCAGCGTGGGACGGTCGCACTTGTTCATGAACGTGAGAATCGGCACGCCGCGGCGGCGACAGACTTCGAACAGCTTGCGGGTCTGCGGCTCGATGCCTTTGGCGGAGTCGATGACCATAAGCGCGGCATCGACGGCGGTGAGCACGCGGTAGGTGTCTTCCGAAAAGTCTTTGTGACCGGGGGTATCGAGCAAGTTGACCGCGTGGCCGTTAAACTCGAATTGGAGCACGGTGGACGAGACGGAGATACCGCGTTGGCGCTCGAGCGCCATCCAGTCGGACGTGGTGGCGCGTTGGTTCTTGCGGGCGGTGACGGAGCCCGCGAGGTGCACGGCGTTGCCGTAGAGAAGAAACTTCTCCGTCAACGTGGTTTTACCCGCATCGGGATGCGAGATGATGGCAAAGGTGCGGCGGCGGGCGATTTCCTGGGCTGGTGACATAGCGGAACCGGTCAGCGTCCGGTGGCGGTGGTCAGGCGTCAAGGATGGAGGCGGGGGGGGCTTTTTAAACCACGAATAGACCCGAATGGCTTCGCTACCGCTTCGCCCGGAGATTTATCAAGCCGAAACAGGGGAGTTTTGGGGCATTGTGCCTTCTGCTGAAATGGAGCGGTAAGCGAGTCTCCGGTATCAGGGCCCCCGAAGGAGCGAGATGTAATTTGGCTTCCTTTGGCGCGGACGGTGGTGATTATGCGCGGATGTCTGTTGTCGCTACATTGAAACTTAAGAATAACGCCAAGGGCCGAGTGCTAGAGGGGCATCCGTGGGTTTTTGTAAATGAAGTGGAGACGCTGCTCCCGGAATCACATGACGGCCAAGTCGTGGAGTGCCGGGATCGACGAGGGCGGATGTTGGGCTCGGGAATTTACAACAGCCGGTCGCAGATTGTGTGGCGGCGGTTGTCCGCGACCACGGTCGGGTTGGATGAAGCCTATTTGCGCGGGGCTCTGACCTCGGCGGTGGCGAGGCGGGATGCCCTGGGCGAGGGACGGTTCAGGCGGTTAGTGTGGTCGGAGTCGGACGGCTTGCCCGGGGTGGTCGTCGACCAGTTCGACGATACGTTGGTGATGCAAGTTCAAGCACTGGCGATGGAGCAGTGGAGTGAGACGATTGCGACGCTCTTGGTGGAGTTAACCGGAGCCGGGGAAGTCATTCATCGGGATGACGCGTCGATCCGGCGGTTGGAGGGGTTGGAGCGGAATGTGCGCACGCGGAGTGGCACTGTTTGGGAGCCGCGATGGGTGACGATCGAAGGGATGGATTACTGGCTGGATTTGATGTCGGGCCAGAAGACGGGTTTTTATCTCGACCAGAGAGAACAGCATGGACGGTTGGCGCAGCACGTCTCTCGGCTCGCGGGGGAGGGGCGAAAGGTCCGAATGTTGGACACCTTCTGTAATCAAGGTGCCTTTGCCTTGCACGGTGCCCGAGCCGGAGCGACGGAAGTGCTCGGTCTCGACAGCGCGTTTGATGCGATCGGGCAGGCGAATAAAAACGCGGAACGCAACGACTTGGCGGTGACGTTTGAGTCGGCAAATGTGTTCGACTGGTTTACCGAAAATCGGGAATCCCGCTGGGATGTCATCGTGCTTGATCCGCCACCGTTCGCGAAATCGAAGAAGGCGATGGCGGGGGCGCTACGCGGCTACAAAGAACTCAATTTGCGAGCGATGAAGTGTTTGGAGCCAGGCGGCATCCTGGCGACCTACACGTGTTCCCATCACATGGGTGAAGCGGAGTTGCGGAGCGTGGTGGCCGCGGCGGCGACGGATGCCAAGCGTCAGGTGCAGGTGGTGGAGTTTTGCCACCAACCGGCGGACCATCCGGTGTTGGTGACCATGCCCGAGAGTGAATACCTGCGGGGGTATATTCTGCGGGTGGAATGATTCGTCGACCCGAACGTTGATTAGTTGAAGCGCATGGGCCGATAGTGTCGCTTCGACTTGCCATGACTTTTCCCCGGTCCGACGCGCTACTTAGCTGGATACTTCGCTTGAGTGCGGGACTCTGCCTGCTCGGTTGGGCATGGGGGCAACTTTATTGGGAAGGTCCTTATGGAATTCTGTTTTGGAATGAAAGCACCTACGCGCTGGCAGAGAGCTGGGGGATGGGATGGGAGGAGTTCGTGGGTTCGGGGGCTAACGATGGCCTCGTGCAGAATTGGCTGAAGTGGATCGGCTGGGTTTATCTGATTTGTGCGGTCGTCACGGTCTCGGTGCGTCGCGGGGCTCGGGTGCAAATGGCGGTTCTCGTGGCGGGCACCGGATTACTGACGGTTTTGTCCTATGCCAAATTCCTGTCCGCTCAGCGCCAAATTCCCATGTTTCTCGAACACGGCGGGCAGATGCTGAGTCCGGTCGTGTTGGTCGTCGCGCTCAGCTGGGGAGTCCGGCACCGGGCGACCGTGACGCTGGTTATCATCGCGGTTATCGCGACGTTTGCCGGACACGGCTATTACGCGATCGGGTGGCTGCCGACCCCGGGGAATTTCCATGCCATGACCTCGTTGATTCTGGGCGTGGAGTTTGAGACGGCGAATGCGATTCTGCGGATTGCGGGGGTGCTCGATTTCATCGTTTGTATAGGAATTCTGATTCCGGCGGCTCGACACGCTGCGGCGCTTTATGCGGTGGTCTGGGGATTGTTGACGGCGATTGCTCGGCCGGTTGCGGGAATGGCTTTGGATCTGAATTATTGGGGGGCGGATCAATATCTACACGAAGGGGTGCTGCGGGCACCGCATTTTCTGTTGCCGCTATTTTTGTTTATGCTTTGGCGATATCCTGATGAAACCCAACCGGCAGAGCTGACTTCCCCGAACGTTTCAGGAGAATCGAAGGCCGATTAGCCGACCTAGGGCGGGCAGTCGGCGCCTTTAGGCTGTTCAATCCATGGTCGGGAGATAGCAAAGATTTATGTGCCTAAGGACCTGCCTCACTCTTTTCTGCGTCGGTGCTCTGCTCGCGAGCGCGGCCCCAGCTCAACACACTGCCATGCCCAGTGCCGGCAACGGCCGGGCGGTGCTCACCATCCCGGAGGTGGCGGCGGAGGATATTATTTGTTTCGCCCTCTACACGGTTTCCGATCGGACGCTCAAGCTGACCGCTCAACTTTATCCGATTCCCGACGGTGAGCCCCAAACCGTCCGCTTGGAAATGATGCACGGTGATGACTGGGTCGAGGTGGCCAAAACATCGGTGGTTAATCCAGGTTGGACGGCACCGTTTCGGGTTGAAAACTGGGATGATTCAATGGCTCGCAGGTATCGGGTGCGCCACGGTGCAACGGCCACCTACGAGGGCACCATCAGGAGAAATCCCATCGATCAGGATGAGCTCATCGTGGCGGGATTCACCGGTAATTCCATCCAGCCCAGCCATGGCGGCGATATTTCACGGCAGGACATCATTGATAACATCAAACGGGTCGACGCGGATGTGCTCTTTTTCTCCGGCGATCAGGTCTACGACCATTTCAAACACTACGCCGCTTGGTTAAAATTCGGGCGGGATTTTGGAGAAATCATTAAAGATCGTCCCACGATCTGCCTCCCCGATGATCATGATGCGGGGCAGCCGAATCTGTGGGGCGAGAGTGGCAAGATCTCGACACTCAGCGGGGCCTCGGATGGGGGTTATTCGCGTCCCGGCGAATACGTCAAGGAAGTCGAGCGGGCGCAAACCAGCCATCTTCCGGACTCCGTTGATCCGCATAAAATCGGACAAGGTATCGGCGTGTGGTTCACGAATTTAAACTGGGGAGGGGTTGATTTTGCCATTCTGGAGGATCGGAAGTTCAAGACGGGCCCGGCTGGTCGGGTGCCGAAGCAAGGGCCGCGACCCGATCATATTCGTAACCCGGAATACGACCCGGCCAGTGTCGACGTGAAGGGCGCCGTCCTGTTAGGCGAGCGTCAGCTTAAGTTCATTGATCGCTGGGCGCAGGATTGGCAAAAGGCGGATATGAAAGTCGCGCTTTCGGCGACCATATTTACGGGTGGCGCCCACATTCATGGGGATGCGAACGGGCGACTGCATGCGGATATGGATTCAAACGGCTGGCCTCAAACCGGTCGCAACCGCGCGCTCGGCGCCTTGCGAAAGGCCTTTGCCTTCCACTATGCCGGGGACCAGCACCTAGCGACGATCTTTCAACACGGAATCGACGAGCACCGCGATGCGATTTGGTCGTTCGGCGTGCCTTCCATCGCCAACCTGTATCTACGTTGGTGGGACCCGCTCGAGGACGGTGCTAATCGAGAAACCGGCGCGCCGGATTACACGGGCGACTATTTGGATGGATTTGCCAACAAGGTGACCAATTTTGCGGCGGCCAATCCGGATAAAGTGCCGGCAGGCAAATTGCTGAATACGAGGGCAGCGGGATATGGCATCGTGCGGATCAACACGGAGACTCGCCTCATTACGATGGAGTGTTGGCCACGCAATGTGGACATCACGGATCCGAAGGCGGCGCAATATCCCGGCTGGCCGCGCACCATCTCTCAATTCGACAATTACAACCCGCCGTCCTGGGGACAGTTGGGCGAGTTGTCTTTCGAAATTAAAGACCCGGTGGTCCAGCTGATCGATGCGGAAACTGACGAGATTCTTTATACGGTTCGAGCGAGAGGAAAGACCTTCACTCCGGGTGCTCCCGCCGGACGAACTTTTATCGTCAAAGCCGGTAAGGATTCTCCCGATACGGTGGTGGCGAAGTCAGCGCGGGTGGGCAGTGCTGCCCAGTCAGTGAAGCTGAAGTAAAAAGCCTCGGAGCCAGCTCCGAGGCTTTTGGCCTAACCGACGCTGGCCGACTGTTTCGAATGAAATGAATAACCTCCCCGAGATATCATCTCCGGTAAAGCTTAAGAACTGGATTCACGGATGCGAATGCTCCCACCGGACGTGTCGGCGTGGACATGAGCTCCACCGCCGTTGATATCGCCGCGAGCGTAGCTGTGCTTCTTCTTTTCTGCGACCCAGCCGGAATGGTCGATGGATACGCTGCCGCCTGAGGTGTCGGCTTCGACGCTGTATTTACCGAATGCGTCGAGTCCGATAGTGATGCCGCCACCCGCGGTGTCGGCGTAGACACTGGAGGCGTCGGGGCCGACGTAATTGATGGTGATGCTCCCGCCGGCGGTATCGGCATGGACGCTGCCATAGACGGAACCGGCGGTGATGCTGCCACCGGCGGTGTCGAGTTTGGCGTGCCCGGTGGCACCGTCGATTTTGATGCTGCCACCAGACGTGTCCGCATTGATGTCGCCGTGGATATCACCGTGGACCCGGATTTGGCCACCGGCGGTATCGAGACGGAGGTCGACTTGGGCGGGAACGGTAATTTTGGCGGAGAAATTGACCTGGTGGTTCCATTTTTTCCAAAAACTGAGGAAACCTGCGGCCTCTTCTTTTTTCACGATTAGTCTGACCGCGTCCGAGTTCTGGGCGACGGAGATCTCAAAGTGACTCATTAACTCGTCGGCTTCCCTCTCGCTGTTGGTTTTGAATTTCTGGAACAGGATGATTTCTACCTGATCGGAGTCGCCGACGGTGACGTCGATACTGCCGGAGGGGAGATCGATTTCGACTTCGTTGCCGGGGGAGATCGTGAATGATTTTTCGAGGGTGCGTTCGACGTTGGCGAATAGGCTCAACGTCGTGGCAAAAAGGATCGGAAGCAGGAATAGTTTTCGAGTCATGATACAAGGAACAACCCGACGGATGGGCAAAGGTTGCAGGATTTTCGATCTACGGACAAAAAAAGCCGGCCCCTGATGGGACCGGCTAGGGAAATTAGACCTAATGGTCGACTGAACTTACAAGTTACCGGCGTAGATCGCGGAAGAGCCGAGCTCTTCTTCGATGCGGAGGAGCTGGTTGTATTTCGCGACCCGATCGCTGCGGGAAGCCGAGCCGGTTTTGATTTGGCCGGCATTGGTCGCGACGGCGATATCGGCGATGGTGACATCCTCGGTCTCACCGGAACGGTGGGAGATGACGGCGGTGTAGTTATTCTTGTGGGCGAGTTCGACGGCGTCGAGGGTCTCGGTGAGGGAGCCGATTTGGTTGACCTTCACGAGGATCGAATTGGCGGTGCCGGTTGCGATACCCTTTTTGAGGAAGTCGACGTTGGTGACGAAGAGATCGTCGCCCACGAGCTGAACTTTGTCGCCGAGGGCGACGGTGAGTTTTTTCCAGGTGGCCCAGTCGTTCTCGTCGCAACCGTCTTCGATCGAGTCGATGGGGTATTTGGCGACGAGGTCCTCGTAGTAGGCCACGAACTCATCGCCCGAGAATTCTTGGCCGGAGGACTTTTTGAAGACGTATTTATCCTTCTTTTTATCGTAGAACTCGGAGGAAGCGACGTCGAGGGCGAGCATGATGTCTTTGCCGAGCTTGTAACCGGCGGCCTTGACGGCGGCGGCGATGGCATCGAGGGCATCGGTGGTGGACGCGAGATTGGGAGCAAAGCCACCTTCGTCGCCCACGGCGGTCGAGAGACCCTTAGCCTTCAGCACCTTCTTGAGGGCGTGGAAGATTTCGGCGCCGGCGCGGAGGGCTTCCGCGAAGGTCCGGAAGTTCACGGGACGAATCATGAACTCTTGGAAATCGATGGGTGCGTCGGAGTGAGCGCCGCCGTTCATGATGTTCATCATGGGAACGGGCAGAACTTTGGCGTTGGGGCCACCGAGATACTTGTAGAGCGGCAGGCGCAGGCTATTGGCGGCAGCGTGGGCGGTGGCGAGAGACACCCCGAGAATGGCATTGGCGCCAAGGTTCGACTTGTTTTTGGTGCCGTCGAGTTTGAGCATCGTGGTATCCACGCCGACTTGGTCGCAGGCATCGAAGCCGATCAAAGCGGGGGCGATGTGGCCCTTGACGTTGCCGACAGCGGTTTGCACGCCTTTGCCGAGGTAGCGACCTTTGGCGGCCTTGGCTTTCGCGCCGCGCAGGCCCTTTACGTCGCCGTCGCGGAGTTCGTGAGCTTCGTGCTCACCGGTCGAGGCGCCGGACGGAACCGCGGCGCGGCCGATGGTGCCGTCGGCGAGTTTGACGTCGACCTCAACGGTCGGGTTGCCGCGGGAATCGATGATTTCGCGAGCGTTAATAGCAGTAATCGTGGTATTCATGAGAGAGTGGAAATGGGGCTGATGTCATCGGACACAGGCCGCCGAGGAGTGAAGAGAACCAGATTGGGTGAGGGAAGCCCAAAGACGCCATCCTTGGAGGACGGGGTGAAATTGTCGTTGGGGGACAGCGGTTTGGGTTCCGCGGTGTCGCCTAGAACGGGGGGCGGGTGAACCCTAATTTGTCCAAGGTGCGTTTGATCGGCCCCGGCGGTTTCGGCCGGAGTGCTTCGGGAAGTTGATCGATGTGGCCACGATTCACTGCCGTTCGCAGGACGCTGAGACCGTTGTAGTTGCGGACTTCTAGCAGGGCAGGGGTCAACAGATGGGGCGGGATTTGGTCGATGTGACCTTCATAAGCGGCGGCGTGAAGGGGGGTGTCACCGTTGTCGTTGGGAAAAGTCAGCAGCGCTGCGGTAATTTGCTCGGGCGGAATATGACGGAGTTGCCCGGTCTCGGCGGCGGCGTGAATGGGGGTGAATCCCGATTTACAGGCAATCGTGAGATTCTCTGGAATCAGAAATTCTTCCGGAATGTGGCCCAAGTTACCGGAGATGGCGGCGGCGTGGAGGACGGTGTCTCCGGAGCGAGTTTTACGGAGGAGCATTTTTGCATCAATGGCATCCCGCGGAATCTGCGGGAGGTGGCCATTGAGGGCGGCGACATGAAAGACGGTTTCTCCGCTGGCATTGGCCGCGGAGAGCAATTCTGGTTTGAGAAACTCGGCGGGGAGCTTGTCCAATGTTCCTTGTTCGGCGGCTTCATGCAGAAGATTTTGCCCCAAGTCATTGGTGAGTAATAGTATGTTGATGTTGACCAGATTGACGGGCAGGATACTCAGGTGACCATAAGCTGCGGCAACGTGGAAGACGGTGTAGCCGCTGTTGCTGCGACTGAGCAGATTGGCGCGAGTAAAAATCTCCACCGGTACGTCGCTGAATCGCTCACTCATCGCGGCATGATGAAGGGGAGTGTAGCCCGAATCGTTGCGAAGACAAAAGTTGCGTGAAGTGAGGAGTTCGGCGGGGAGATCGGCCAATCGTTCGCAACGGGCGATCGAATGCATCAGAGTATTGCCCGAGGCGTTCCGCGCGGAGAGCGCTGTTGGCGTGAGTTTCTGCAACTCCTCGGCGCTGAGAGAGCCATTTCTGAGAGCCGAAAGTAGATCAGAATTGTACATGCTTTTACCCAAAAAGAGTTTGAATATAGAGCAGGACTGGCAAAGCAAAAAAGTGGTAAAAAACTATGAGATAGAATTGGGTTTGCTAATGGGGCTAAATATTTCAGTTTTTGTTTCTAATGAGTTCAGCCGAACAGCCACCCAAAGAGACAGAAAAGCACCGTGATTCCATCTTGCTGGTCGATGATGAGGCGGCGCTGCTCGAAGTATTTGTATCCGCGCTATCGCCGACCTTCGATTGCACAACCGCGAACTCGGCCCGGGAGGCTGAATTTATACTGCGAAAAAAGAGTTTCAAAGTGGTCATCTCCGACCATCTGATGCCGGGCGGAAATGGCATGAGTTTTCTGGTTCGGGCCCGCGAAGAGTATCCCCACATGCAGCGTCTATTGGTGACGGGCTACATGAAGCCCGAAATGTTGCTCAGAAGTGTGAATGAAGCCGCGCTGTTCCGCTATCTGTTGAAACCCGTGTCACTTTCCGAGCTGCTGAAAGTCACCATGGATGCCGTGAAACTACACGATCAATCGCTGAAATAATTCTGACTGAGGTATGACCGAAACGATTTCCAATTCCGGTAAAACGACTCTCCCCTGGCTGTTGGTGGTGGATGACGAAATTGAGTTTATGGGTTTTGTGAGAGAGGCCTTGGAAGGGGAATTTGAAGTCGAGACGGCCCGGAGCACCTCCGAGGCGGAGATGCATTTGGGGTTGCGCGCCTTTGACGTGGTTTTGGCCGATCACTTGATGCCGGGAGGAATGGGACTGGATTTCCTGATGAGGACCCGGGAGCAATTTCCGAAGATGAAACGGATACTGATGACGGGATCCTTAAGCTCAGATCTTATTTCGCGAGCGCAGGAGCTAGCCGATCTTTCGAGTTACTTAATCAAGCCGATAACTATTAAGCAGTTGCGCAGGGCGTTGCTGCGAGCGCTGGCGCATTGATTTTGAATTAGGTTGAGGGTGGGGCTTTCAGTTTGGATATCAGATAAGGGGCCGTCGGTGAGCGTTTAAGTTTGAGCAAGCCGGCGAGGTCGCCTTGGTAGATGAGCTTGCCGCCGGCGGGCCCTCCGACCGGACCGAGTTCGACGACGTAGTCGGCCTCGGCGATAAGATCCAGGTGGTGCTCGATGACGATTACGGTGTGACCTTGCTCAACGAGATTGTGGAGCAGGCGAATGAGTTTTTCACAATCGCTGAGATGGAGCCCGATGGTGGGTTCTTCCAGGAGGTAGAGATTGGGTGGGAGGGTGCCGCGGGTTCGTTCGGTGTAGGACGCTAGGCCACGCGCGAGTTCGGCCACAAGTTTAAGGCGTTGCGCCTCGCCGCCCGAAAGAGAGGGGGAACTTTGACCCAGGGTGAGATAGCCCAAACCGCAGTCGACCATGAGTTGGCAAATTGCGCCGAGTTGACTGTGGAAGGAGAAAAACCCGGCCGCTTCGTCGAAGGTTAGCCGGAGGACGTCGCTGATGGACCGATCGTTCCAGGTGATGTCAGCCAGTTCCGGACCGTAGCGGGCGCCATCACAATCATCGCAGGGCAAAAAGGTGTCGGGCATGAAGGCCATTTCGAGTTTTATCCGGCCCGCGCCTGAACAGGTTTCGCAACGACCGCCGGCGGTGTTGAATGAAAAGCGTCCGGCATTGTAGCCGCGGAGTTTTGACTCGGGGAGCGAGGCGAAAAACTGGCGGATGAGATCGAAAATTCCGAGATAGGTCGCCGGAGTCGAACGCGGCGTTTTACCGATGGGAGATTGGTCGACCTCGATCACGGTCTTGAACGGAATTGTGCCTTTGAGTTCACCGAAGGGAGCGGCGGTGGAGTCGGATTCGTCCGAAACTATCGTGCCATTTTTCTGGAGAGCGCGGCCCGTGATGCGAGGTTTTTTGGTTTTAATGGCGGCGGAAACGGCGGGGTGGAGCACGTCGCGGAACAAAGTGGATTTGCCGGCGCCGCTCGGACCAACCGCCATGATCAAACGGCCAAGGGGGAGCCGGAGATCGAAGCCTTTGAGATTGCGGAAGCGAACGTCGGTGAGCTCCAGCCAGTCAGTCTGAGATGAGCTCGTTTTGGGCGGGAGCGTCCGGTAGTGACCACGGGTGGGGTGGGCGATACCTTTTTTGAGGAATAGACCGGTCAAGGAGCGATCGTTGGCCTGGATCTCTGCCGGGGTGCCAAACGCGAGTAGTTCACCGCCATGAACGCCGGCCGCGGGGCCAAGGTCGAGGATGCGGTCGGCGTGTAACATGAGCTCGTCATCGTGCTCGACGACCAGGAGAGAGTTTCCTTTGTCGCGCAGCGCCTCGAGGGTTTCGATCAGTCGATCGTTGTCGCGGGCATGCAGTCCAATACTGGGTTCATCCAGCACGTAGAGCACACCGGCTAGATTGGTGCCAAGTTGAGAAGCTAATCGAATGCGCTGAGCTTCGCCGCCGGATAAGGTGGAGGTGGGCCGATCGAGTGAGAGGTAACCCAGGCCGACGTGATCCAGGAATTTAAGACGTTCTTCGATCTGGGGAAGAATATCGCGAAGGATCAACTCGCCGCGCGTATCCAAACGAAGGTGACGCAGATTGGAGAGCAGCACCGACGCCGTACCGGCTAACAAATGAGGCAATGACATGGGCGCTTTGCGTCCCAGGAAAGGGAGCTTAACCGCCCGGGAGATCCGGTTGAGGCGCTGGCCTTCGCAATCGGGGCAAACCTTGGAATCGTGATCATCAAGTGATCCAAGATCGGCTGAAATATCGGCGATCTCGGGCGAGAGCTCTTGATCGTCTTTGGGTTTCAACATCCAGCCGAAGATGCGGCCGTGACCACGACAGACGGGACACCAACCCCGGGGTGAGTTGTGGGAGAAGTGTTTGGGGTCGAGTTCGGGGAATGATTCCCCCGATTCGAGATCAGTGCGCGTGGTCGAAAACCACGACAGGATTTCCCCGGCCGGGTTGAGCAGAAAACAAGATCCGTGGCCGAGGCGCAGGGCGAGTTGGAGGGCGCTTTGAGAGGAGGCAAGGGTCGAGTCGTCCTTCAAGTCAGCGACGACGACCTCGACGTCGTGTTCGCGATAGCGGTCGAGCTTGGTGAATGTTGAGACGGGAAACACCCGGCCATCTGCCCGCATGAGGGCGTAACCTTGGCGTTCGATCCATTTGGCGATCGGTTCATGGTGGCCCTTGCGGCCGCGGACGAGTGGGGCGCAGAGGTAGAGATGTTTCGAGCGTTTGGCTGGCGGGCTAGATAGCACGCGGCAGAGGAGCTGTTTAAGTTGAGCGGGACTTAAGGATTCAACCGGGCGATCGGTGTCGGGGTGGTGTTGCGTGCCGATGCGGGCGAAAAGCAACCGCAGATATTGGGCTACTTCCGTGATGGTCGCGACGGTGGATTTACGAGAGCCGCGCGTGACGCGTTGTTCGATGGCCACGGTGGGCGGAATCCCACCGAGATGATCGATGGCGGGACGGGGGAGTTGCTCAACAAACTGACGAGCATAAGCCGACATCGATTCCATGAATCGGCGTTGGCCCTCGGCGAATATGATATCGAATGCGAGGGTAGATTTTCCGGAACCGGAGACGCCGGTGACGACGATCAACTCTTTCAGCGGAAGCGTGACCGAAAGGTTCTTCAGGTTGTTTTCGCGGGCCCCGACGATTTCAAGATTCGTGACCGTTCGACCGAAGGTCACGATATCCTCAGCAGCGATAAGCGAAGGTTTGTCACCCAATGGGCGACAAACCGTTGAGGGCGCTGAGGGGTGAGGGGAGAGGGCGGATTTTAGGTAGGGGGTGGTGGCGGTGGCGGAATCGGCGGGGAGATTGGCAATGGATTCGGGCGGGCCGGCGGCGATGATTCGGCCGCCGTTGGCCCCGGCTTCAGGCCCGACTTCGATGAGCCAGTCGGCGGATTTTAGCACATCGAGGTTGTGCTCGATCACCACGACACTGTTGCCGCGATCAACGAGCGCTTGGAGAACTTCCAGAAGGCGGCCAACGTCGTGGCGATGGAGGCCCGTGGTGGGTTCGTCGAGGAGGAGTAAGGCACCGAGTTTGGGCGACGCTGGAGCAGCTGTTTTTACTTTGGTTTTGGCGGAAGTAAGTTTAGAAACGTGACCGAGATATTTGATCAGTTTCAAGCGTTGGGCTTCGCCACCGGAAAGGGTGTTTAAAGGTTGCCCCAGAGTGAGGTAACCCAGCCCCACCGTATTCAGAGCATCGAGACGCTGGTGGATGGGCAGATGGTCGGCGAATAAAGGGAGGGCGTCGGTGATGCTGGTGCGGAGTAGGTCTGAGATCGACTTTCCGTTCCATTTGATCGCGAGAATCTCGGGCTTAAATCGACGACTTTCACAGACGGGGCAGGGCACAAAAACATCGGAGAGGAACTGCATCTCCACCCGCTCATAGCCGAGACCTTGGCAGTGATCGCAACGACCGTCGCCAGCATTGAAAGAAAAACTGGAAGGACTGAAGCCGGCTTCGAGGGCGGCCGGCTCCTTAGCATAGAGGCTTCTAATTCCGTCCCAAGCTTCGCAGTAAAGGGCGGGGTTGGAGCGGGGGGTGCGCGAGAGCGGACTTTGATCGACGAGCACGATTTCGCCGATGGCATCGGCTCCGGCGATGGAGCCGATCGTCGCCACATCTTCGGTCTGAAGGTGACGGTTGGTTTGGAGTCCCTGGTAGATGACGTGATCGAGCAGAGTGGATTTACCAGAGCCAGATACACCGCTTAAACAGACGAGGCGGTGCAGGGGAATCGAGACATCGATGCTCGCCAGATTGTGTTTGGAAACGCCCTTGAATTTCAGGTGCGGATCGCGGGGCTTGATCGGTCGGCGTTGATCGGGGGGGGCGAGCGTCGCCCGACCACTGAGGTAACGGCCGGTGATACTCTCGGGGGATTTGAGTAGTCCAGCAAGGTCGCCTTGAAACACGAGATGGCCGCCTCGGGTGCCCGGTTCAGGACCGATCTCGATCAGATGATCGGCGGCGCTGATCATGGCCTCATCGTGCTCGACGACCACCACGGTATTGCCCGAATCGGTGAGGGTGCGAATGATTGCGATGAGGCGATCAATGTCGCGCGGATGTAAACCGACGCTGGGTTCATCGAGGACGAACAAAGTGTCGACGAGGGAGGTGCCGAGGCAAGAGGTGAGGTTGACGCGTTGGACCTCGCCGCCGGAAAGGGTTTTGGATTGGCGATTGAGGGTGAGATAGCCGAGGCCAACTTGTTCGAGGTAGCGCAAGCGCGTCACCATCGCATTGAGAGCGATCTCAGATTGCCGGTTGGGAGGGTCGCCTGCAGCGGTGGGCGAGGTTTTTGGCGGTTCGAGGAGGGCGAGAAAGTCGCTGACCGGGATTTGATAAAGCTCGGGGAGCGTGTGACCCTGCCACTTCCAGCACAGCGCTTCCGGTTGAAGACGGGATCCCCGGCAATGGGGGCAGGGGTTGTAGGCGCGGAAGCGGGAAAGGAAGACCCGCACATGCATCTTGTAGGTGTTCTTTTCGAGCCATTTGAAGAAGCCTTTCACCCCATACCAAACTTGAGGCCATTTCTTGTCCTCGGCTCCGTAGCCGGGTTCGCCATCGATCACGAATGCTTGGTGGGCGGGCGAGAGATCGGAGAAAGGAACGTCGGTAGGAATCTTCTTTTTGCGCGCGAAAACGAGGAGATCCTTTTTGGATTCACCGTAGACTTGGCCTTCCCAGCATTTGAGCGCGCCCTCGTCGATTGACTTGGTGACGTCGGGTATCGCGAGGCGGAAGTCGATCTCGATGACGCGGCCGAAACCGCGGCAGTCGGGACACGCTCCGAGCGGGGAATTAAACGAAAATAAGGCGGGTGATGCGGCGCGAAATTTGCGTCCCGTCGAGGGCGAGTGCAACCCGCGGGAATAGTGGCCGGCGGCCTCGAATGTTTGGCCGCCGGGGCTGGATTTGAAAAGATAGACCTGTCCGGCGCCAAAGTGAAAGGCCGCCTCAATGGCCTCGAGAAAACGGGCTTTGCCGGACTGATTGAGGATGATGCGATCTTGGGCGACGTAGAGCTGGTCGAGCTTGGCCAGTGGTGGGCCATCGGCGATGAGATCATCGATCCGGTTGGTGCTGAGCGGGCCGTTGATCCCGGGGCTGGGGAGCAGCACGCGGACGTAGGCCTGATTGCGTAAGTTGGTGAGAATCTCGTGCCACCTGAGTTTGGCGGGGCGAGTCACCTTGAAGGCGATGACGACGGGTTGGTCGGAGTGGGCTTGATGCGCTTTGCGCCAAATACTGGCGGGGGTGTCGTCTTCGACCGCCTCGCCGGTGTCGGGATCGAAGCAGTTCGCCACATGACTGAACCAGATCTTCGCGTAGTCCGTCAGTTCGGTCATGGTGCCGACGGTGGAGCGCGACGTTTTTACCGTGTTGGTCTGCTCGATGGCGATGGAAGGCCGGATATTCTCAATCGAATCGACGTCGGGTTTGTCGAGAAGGTCGAGGAACTGACGGGTGTAGGCGCTAAACGTCTCGACGTAGCGCCGCTGGCCTTCGGCGTGGATGGTATCGAAGACGAGTGAACTTTTGCCGGCTCCGCTCAAGCCGGTGACGACGGTGTAGCGACCGAGAGGCAGATCCAGGTCGAAGTTCTTGAGATTGTTCTGGCGGACGCCGCGGAGGCGGATGCAATCGGGAGCGTCGGGTCGGTTTTTAGATACCACATCCCCACGAAGATCAGGTCTGATCAAAACTCAACTCGATGATGGCACCCGAGGACAAAGAGCGAGGGTGGCCCGGGCGGAACGAAGGGCGGCGGCGATCTCCGGGGAAGGTTCGGCATCGGTCACGATGGTGTGATTTTCGTGGAACGAGGTCGAAAGCACGAGGGCTTTACGGTCGAATTTGGAGTGATCGAGGGCGAAAACCGTTTGGTCGGACGCCTTCATCATCTTACGCTGAGTCGAGGCGATGGGCAGGGTGTGAGCCCAGAGTCCCTGCGCGTTGATTCCGGATGCGCCGAGGATGGCGATATCGGCATGCACGCGTTCGAGCATTTCATCACAGTGGGGGCCCACCAGGACTCCGATGCGGTTGTTAATGGTGCCGCCCGTCACAATGGTCTCCACCGAGGAAACATCGCTGAAGAGTCCGGCGACGGGGAGGGAGTTGGTGATCACCCGCAGGCGTTTTCCGATGAGCAGACGAGCGACGGCATAGGGGGAGGTGCCGCCATCAATCATGACGGTCATGCCGGGCATCACGCGTTCGGCGATGAGGCTCGCCATGGCGAATTTTTCATGTTCGTGGGCTTGGTTGCGGGAAACAAAATCATATTCGCGGGCGAGTTCGTCGGGGTTGATGACCGATGCGCCCCCGTGATGGCGGCGGAGGACGCCTCGGGCCTCGAGTTCATCCAGCGCCCGACGGGCGGTGGACTGCGAGATATTGAAACGGGCGGCAAGCGTATGGAGGTCGGCGTAGCGATGATCGCGGATGTATTTCTCGATGAGATCGACGCGGCGGCGATTGGTCATGGTTTGGAATTGGAAGAGATAAGCTGTAAAAATAAATCCAAGTAGGCCTTGATTTGGGTAGCGGTGGAAAAGTTAGCAAGGGCATGGGTGCGGGCGCGAGCGCTCATGTGACCGCGCAAAACCGAATTGTGGGCGAGGCGAAGTATGGCGGATTGGAAGCGGTTGGAATCGTCGGTCGGGATCAGGATGCCAGTTTCTTCAGGAATGAAGGTTTCACTGACGCCAAGGGCATCGTAGGCGATGGCAGGTAAGCCGTGCGCTTGAGCTTCAATTAGGAAATTTGAAAGTGACTCGCGATGGGAGGCGTGGACGGCGATGTCGGCGGCGGCGTAGAGAGAACCGGGATTTTTTAGCCAACCGGGGAAATGAATTTTTGAGGAGAGGCCGAGGGCGACCGCGCGGGCGCGGCAGGTCGCGAGGGCAGGGCCATCGCCCGCTAGCCACAATTGCCAAGGGAGGTCCGGCGGTAGGCGGCTTGCGATATCGACCAAGGCGATCTGGTTTTTCTCGGGCCGGAACATGGCGACGTCCAGCAGCACCAAGGTGTCGGCAGTGGCCCCGAACCGTTCTCTGGTGATGGAGCGGGTTTCAGGCTGAGCGGTGGCCGGAGGAAACACCAAGGCGTTGTGGATGACAGAAATCCGTTCCGGAGCAATCGCGTGGCGCTGTGATGCTTGGTCTCGAGCGGCGTGACTGTTAGCGATCACGTGCCGGGTAGTTTGCAGTGATTTTTTTAAAAGCCAGGGTAATGATTTTCCGGTGCGCAGCGTCGAAATCACGGCTGTTGCGGGTAGGGCGGACTGGAGCGATCGACCATAGCAGTTGGCCATACGGCCCATACAGATGATGATGGCGGGAGCCAGCGCGCGAGCTCGACGGATTAATCCCGGGGCCCACCAGTCTAGTTTTGGGTCAATCCGTTGGAGGGAGGCGCAAGAAAGCCGCGGAATCAAAGTGGTGGGCTGGAGGGGACCGCCGGGCCGAAAGGTGAGGAGCGTGGTGGGGTGGCCGGCACGGGCGAAGCCTTGGGCAAGGAGCACGGACTGCCGCTCGGTGCCGCCGCTGCGCAAGTAATCCTGGAGAACGAGTATTTTCATTGCCCGCGGGACTGGGGAGGAGAGACTGACAAACGTAGATGAATCACTCGTTGATACAATTAATCGTGCGATGGGCGGTGTTGGCTTTAGGGGTCACCTTGGCCACGAAAGTGGTCGACGGTATCAGTTGTGACGACGCGAACACACTCATCATCGTGGTGGTGCTGTTGAGCTTCCTTAATGCGGTGCTACGTCCGTTGCTCGTGTTGTTCACGTTGCCATTCATTTTGATCACCATGGGCCTGGGCATCGTGCTGATCAACGCCTTCCTTTTCATGTTGGTGGGCAAGTTAGTGGATGGGTTCACGGTGGAGACCTTCTGGGCGGCGTTTTTCGGAGCCCTGATTGTGGGAATCACTAACATGGTGCTGAGTAGCGTGCTGGGGGCGAAGAAGTCAGGGAAAAAGCAGGGTAAGACGCGTCAGGCCAAGTCGGATGACGTGATCGATGTTTGATCGAGGAAGGGCGAATTGTCCGAGTCCTGTTCATTGGCGATTCAATTTGACCGGTTCAATGACCGGGACGACGGTGGCGTTAACATTGGATTATCATGGCTGAAACAACTGAATACGACCTTATCGTTATTGGCGGCGGACCGGCGGGCTACGCCGGTGCAATCCGCGCCGGACAACTTGGCAAGAAAGTCGCCTGTGTCGAGATGGAGAACGCAGGCGGAACGTGTCTAAACTGGGGCTGTATTCCGACAAAGGCTTTGCTGAAGAGCGCGGAGCTCTACGTGAAGATGAAAAAGGCCGACACGTTTGGCTTCACGGTGGGCGAAATTACGTTTGATTTTGCTAAGGTGATGGAGCGTTCGCGCGGCGTGGCGGCACAAATGGCCAAGGGCATCGAGTTTCTATTCAAGAAGAACAAGGTCGATTACATCCGCGGCAAGGGCCAAGTCAGTGCGCCGGGGATGGTGACCATCGTCGACGGCCCGGATAAGGGGAAATTTCTCAAGACAAAGAATATCCTCGTGGCGACCGGCTGTAAAATGCGCCAAATCCCCGGTCTCGAGGTCGATGGTGAGCGGGTGATGACCTCGCGCGAGGCGCTCGCGGCAAAGACATTACCGAAATCCATTGTGATTGTCGGCGCCGGCGCGATCGGCGTGGAATTCGCGTATTTCTACAACGCATTTGGCACGGAAGTGACGTTGGTGGAGATGTTGCCGAATGTGTTACCTATTGAAGATGAAGAGGTTTCGAAAACGCTCGAGCGTTCGTTCAAGAAGCAGGGGATCAAAATCCACACCGGTACCAAGTGCGAGAATTTCCAAGTCGGCAAAGACAGTGTGACCGTCGATCTGGTCAAGGGAGACAAAACTGAGAAGGTTGAAGCCGAAGTGGTGCTTTCGGCGATCGGAGTGGTGGCTAACATCAAAGGCGTTTTAGCGGATAATGTGCAGGTCGAGTTCGATCGAAACTACATCAAGGTGGGCGACGATTATCAGACCAAGGTGAAGGGGGTTTACGCCGCGGGTGATATTATCGGACCTCCTTGGTTGGCGCACATCGCGACGTTCGAAGCCGTAAATGCGGTGAATGGTATGTTTGGCCATGCTGCGCCGAAGCGGGTGAGAAATTTCCCGGGTTGCACCTATTGCCAACCGCAGGTTTCCAGCACGGGCATTACGGAGCAAGCGGCCAAGGAAAAGGGCCTCAACTACAAGGTCGGTAAGTTTCCCTTTGCGGCGTCTGGTAAAGCCGTCGCGAGCGGTGCCTCGGAGGGATTTGTGAAAGTGATCAACGATGCGAAAACGGGTGAGATTCTCGGGGCCCACATCATTGGGGCTGAAGCGACCGAGCTTATCGCGGAGTATGGATTGGCGATGGCTCTAGAAGCCACGGTGGAAGAGATCCATCAAACGATTCACGCCCACCCGACGTTGAGCGAAGCGGTGATGGAGGCGGCGGCCGATTCGTTGGGTGAAGCAATCCATATTTAGCCGTTTGAGGTAAGAGATTTTGGTGGCCGTTTCCGTTTTGGGCGCGGGCAGATTTCTTGGATCGGAGCGAGCTGGTTAATTGCATTTTCGTAAATGCTTTGGCAGTCATCGTGCGTGTTACCCTTAAATTGTTCTTTCCCCCGCCTGTTGCTGGCGGGTTGTTTTCTTGCTGGCTCCAGTGTTTGGGCCCAGAATAAGATCGGCACGGGCACGGTTGCTGAGCTCTACAAAACGTATTGTGCGGCCTGTCACGGGACGAATTTGGAAGGGGGGCAAGGAAGCTCACTGATCGATACCGAGTGGAAACACGGGAATTCGGATGACGAGGTGGCAAAGTCCATTGCCGCGGGATTTCCGGATCAAGGAATGGTGCCCTGGCAGGGGATCCTCACCGATCAGCAGATCCGTTCGTTAGTGATCTTCATCCGCGAACAAGGACAGATCGCGTCCGCGGGAGATCGGGACTTTCGGGTGAAGCCCTTGGGGGGAGTCTTTGCGAGCGACCATCATAATTTTCGTTTGGAAAAAGTGACCGAAGTGGACGACGTGCTATGGTCGATGGCGTTTTTGCCGGATGGGGCGATCTTGATGACGCAACGGGATGGTCCGGTTTGGCGGCACCAAGGTGGGGTGAACCACCTCATCTCAGGCACGCCCGAGGTTTGGCAAAATGGCCAAGGCGGTATGCTCGAAGTGGCGCTGCATCCGGGTTATGCGGAGAATGGTTGGATTTATTTAGGCTTCAGTGAAGATGTGGGGGCGAAGGAGGAAGGTAAGGACGCCGGTATGACGGCGGTCGTGCGGGGGCGGATTCGCGATGATCGCTGGGTGGATCAAGAGTGGATCTATCGCGTGCCGGGTGAATTTCATACCAGTGCGGGCGCCCACTACGGCACGCGATTCGTATTCAAGGATGGCTATTTGTTTTTCGGCATAGGTGATCGCGGCCGGCAGGACATGGCGCAGGATCTGAGTCGGCCAAACGGGAAGATTCACCGTATTTTCGATGATGGGCGTATCCCGGCGGATAATCCGTTCGTGAGTGAGCCTGGGGCGATTAAATCGATTTGGAGCTACGGGCACCGGAACCCGCAAGGATTGGATCTCCATCCTGAAACTGATGAAATTTGGGAGACGGAGCACGGACCAAGAGGTGGAGATGAGATTAATTTAATCGAAGGAGGCCGGAATTACGGATGGCCGCAAATTACTTACGGGATGAATTACGACGGCACTCCCATCACGAACGAGACCGCTCGGGACGGGATGGAGCAACCGAAGCACTATTGGGTGCCCTCGATTGCGGTGGCTGGGATCGATTTTTACGAGGGAGACAAATTCCCGAAATGGAAAAATAATTTATTAGTGAGCGGCATGGCGGCCCAAGAGCTTCATCGCCTTGTGATCGAAAACGGGAAAGTGATTGAAGATGAGGTCGTCCTGAAAGGCCAGAATCGTGTGCGCGATGTGTTGAGTGGGCCTGATGGGTTCATTTATGTGGCACTTAACACAAAGGGGCCAGATCACGGAGAATTGTATCGGATGGTTCCGGTCGGAGCCCCGCAGTGGCAGAGTTTGTTTGATGGACGAACGCTCGATGGATGGAAGACCGTCGATGGTCCTGCAACCGTGTTGGTCGATGATGGGGCGATGGTTGCGTTTCACCAAGGCAGCGCGGGGCATACGTATTTGGTGACCGAAGATAAGTTCGATGACTTTATCCTCGAGTTGGAGGTCAAGGTGGTGGGCGATCTCAATGCGGGTATTCTACTCCGCGGTATCATTGATCCTGAGATTAAGGAGGGCCAAGCACACGGCTACCAGATGGAGATAGATCAGTCGCCGCGCCAATGGACGGGAGGTATTTACGAGGAAATGGGTCGTAAGTGGCTCTATTCGTTGGAGGGGAAGACGGAAGCGCAGGCCGCTTACAAAGCTTCAGAGTGGAACCACTACCGCATCGAGATGATAGGGGATCGTTTCGCCATCTGGGTGAATGAGGTGCCGACGCTGCACTTGGTTGATCAAAAGACCGCCGAGGGGGTGATCGGATTCCAAATCCACTCTCTGCCTAAAACGGGTGGAGGTGGCGCCGTTTACATCCGGAACGCCCGGATTATTTCGGACCGGGCGGGAGATCACTATCGAGCCTCGCCACTGGCGGCGAAGGTTAGGGCGGTAGAATAGTGGATTGCCGACCTTTTAAGGGTGGAAAGTCCCAATTGTCAGACTTGATCGGTAGATCAAGCCGCCACCGGGAGTCTAAATTAAAGATTAGCGAAGCCTTCCGTCGTCCGTTGGGCTGAGGGGGGGCATTCATCCAATTTGGTTGCATGGTGCTCCCGGCGAGAATGGTTCCGCTGGGGCGGAATCTCGCAAAGCGAGACCAACCCGGTGGGTTGGCCCATCTCCGGTCCGTTGAGGGGGGACCTCCGTCGAACTCAGATGAGTTCGATCCTCTGGGGATCATTTCTTTGGTTGGCGATGGTGCTCCCGGCGAGAATGGTTCCGCTGGGGCGGAATCTCGCGAAGCGAGACCAACCCGGTGGGTTGTCCCATCTCCGGTCCGTTGAGGGGGGACCTCCGTCGAACTCAGATGAGTTCGATCATCTGGGGATCATTTCTTTGGTTGGCGATGGTGCTCCCGGCGAGAATGGTTCCGCTGGGGCGGAATCTCGCGAAGCGAGACCAACCCGGTGGGTTGTCCCATCTCCGGTCCGTTGAGGGGGGACCTCCGTCGAACTCAGATGAGTTCGATCATCTGGGGATCATTTCTTTGGTTGGCGATGGTGCTCCCGGCGAGAATGGTTCCGCTGGGGCGGAATCTCGCGAAGCGAGACCAACCCGGTGGGTTGTCCCATCTCCGGTCCGTTGAGGGGGGACCTCCGTCGAACTCAGATGAGTTCGATCCTCTGGGGATCATTTCTTTGGTTGGCGATGGTGCTCCCGGCGAGAATCGAACTCACATCACTGGCTTCGGAGACCAATGCACTATCCATTGTGCTACAGGAGCGTTTGTCACAACCGACGTGAAATTGGCGGCCGAGCGAGGGGGCTGTCGAGCGGTTTCTAAGCTGATATCGATCGAATTTGAGGATCACGCCTCGCGGGATGGTTCGGCCCGGGCGAGGCGCTCGATGAGGATCACGGCGATCCCTCCGGCGATCGCAAGGCCGATAGCCAAGACTAAATTAGATTCCATCCCCGGCATGATATTCGCTTGGGCGACGGGCACGACCTCACCATGACTATTGAGGCGGGTCGTCAGCGTTTCCTTCCATGGCCACAAGGTGCGCAGCGCACCGGCCATGACCCCGGTGAGGGCGATAAGGGTGGTGTGGCGATAGTGCCGCAAAAGCCAGCTTACGACGCGCACGAACGATAGAATTCCGGTGGCGATACCGAGGCAAAATACGCCCAAGGTCACAAAGTCGCGATCATTCACCGCGTCGAGCACGACTTGATACTTTCCCATAATAACCAGTAAGTAGGAGCCGGATATACCGGGAAGAATCATGGCGCAAATCGCGATGGCGCCGGCGATAAACGTGAACGTGAGCCCGGGAGGTGTTTTGAGCACACTCAGGCCAACCAGCGTGAAAGTGCCAAAAGCGAAAGCCACAAAGACGACCCAATCAATGGGCTTCCAGCTCCACGTTTGACGACCGAGGAGAATGATCGACCCCAGCACGAGTCCAAAGAAAAAGGACCATAGTGCAACCGGATGTTCGGTCATCAAGTGCGAGAGGACTTTGGCCAAGCTCACGATCGCGGCGACTAAACCAAGCCCTAAGGAGATGAAAAAAACAAACGGAACGCGGGCCCAAACTCCGGCAAAGTCTCCCTTCAGTGCCAAACGGAGCGTCGTGATATCGAAGGATTTTATCCCATTTAGGAGTCGTTCGTAGATGCCACAAATGAACGCAATGGTGCCGCCAGAGACTCCGGGAACGACGTCGGCACAGCCCATAAGAAATCCGATCAGAGCGACTCGAAGATGATGCATGGAAAGAAATAGGAAGATAAAATGGGGGGAAGGGAAGGGCGGAATCCGGCCACAAAAAAAGGCAGGTCGATCAAATCGAGCCTGCCTTTAAAGAGTTGACGGAAAACCTCCTAGATGTCGGGGAGAGTCTTTTGGAGGCCGACTACGCGGTCGCCTTCTTTCCAGATGCCACGCTTCTTGAGCAACTCTACGCGCTCGAAGCGCTTGAGGACATTACGTTTTACGACGAGGCCGCTAGGACCTTGGAGACTCTTGTGTTGGGACATGGTATTATCGGTTAAAGTGGTTCTAGTGACGCGTTAAAGGGTGAGGTGGCTAGAGGTCGCTTCGGCCCATGACAAGTATTTTTCCGTACCGGGTTCGGAAGAAGCCACGATCCGCGCTGGGGAGTTGCCAGGATATCAGGGGAGGAGGCATGCCTCCGCTGCGGTGGTCGGGGCGCGAAGCAAGGCGGTTGCGGTGCTGGTTCCGACCTGCCCGACCACGCGGTAGAGGGAAGGGATCGGCCCCTCGATTTGAGCGCAAACGGCGGGATTAAAAATTAAACCGCGAGACCGCATTTCGGCTTGGGCGCGGGTTTCTACGGGAGTCCGTCCCAATAACCAAGGGACGGGACACTGAAAGATACGGTGAGGCGGGAGCAAGCGAGCAAGATTGCCCTTGACGGAGGAAACGGGGCGGCGTCCTGTAGCGGGTTCCCGACGATTCGCGAACTGATTTCCCATGCGTGACGATTACATTAAAGAAGCACTGAACGTGCTGCCTGATCCTAATTTGCTGATCAACGTGGTTTCGCGTCGGGTAAAGCAGCTCAAGCGCGGCAACCGTCCCTTGGTCGAATCTTTCGAGAAACTCGCGCCGGAAGACGTCGCGTTGCGTGAGATCATCGAAGCAAAGATCACCGTCGAGGCGGTGGCGGCTTAGTCTGCCCGATCATTCTCGCGCTCATTTGAATCTCTCGGGCGGTTCCGTTTTAGCGGTGCCGCCTCTTTTTTAGTCTCGTTCCAACCGTTCTCTCTACCGATGGCCACAAAGTCCAAAAAAGGCGCTAAACGATTTACGGAGATCCGTAGTTCGAAGGCATTGCGCGACTACACCGTGGAGACCCGTTTCGAGGCGGGTATCGTGCTGAAAGGGACGGAAGTGAAATCGATTCGAGCGGGACGAGCGCAGATTAATGATGCCTTTGGCCGGTTAAAAGACGGCGAGCTGTGGCTCGTGAACGCGCATATCGATGAGTATGCGTTTGGTAATTTAGCGAATCACGAACCGAAGCGGACGCGGAAGTTGCTGCTGCGAAAATCTGAACTCCGCAAGATTTACCAAGCCCTCAACATGGGGGGGCGATCATTGGTCCCGTTGAGGATGTATATGAAGGAAGCGTTGGTGAAAGTGGAGGTGGCGATCTGCTCCGGAAAGAAGCTTTTCGATAAGCGAGATGATTTGAAAAAGAAAATCGTAGATCGGGAGTTGGATCGGGCGATCAAGGCGCAACGAAACCAACAAGCGCAGGCCTCTTCGTTATGAAGCCGGTAACCGTGCGCGTGCCCGGGAGCACGTCGAACTGCGGAGCTGGGTTTGATACGCTGGGTTTGGCGTTGCAGGTGTATAACTCGATCTCGCTGACGCCGCGGGAAACGGGAACCGTCAGGGGAAGTCGTGAAAGTGATGTTCGAGCCGAGTCATTGGTGACTGCGGCAGTGAATGAGTTTGCGATCTGGACAAAGACCGAGCCGCAGGGGGTCGAATTCCAAATTGACGCGGACGTGCCCCCGGCGAGAGGCCTAGGTTCGAGTGTGACTATTTTAGCGGGCGTGGTCGCGGGATTGAATCGTTGGTCGGACGACGTCCTCTCGAGGCATGATATGGTGCGCTTGGTTACGAAGCTGGAGGGGCATCCGGACAATGCGATGGCGGGAGTGTTGGGCGGCTTCTGTGTGGGACGGTGTGGTGAATCGGCGGCCGAGTATATCGATGCGGTCCGCGTGGAGATTCCCGCATCGCTCAAATTTGTCGTCGTCTCTCCTGCGTTCGAAATTTCGACCAAATCTTCCCGAGGCGTTCTACCGTCGCAGATTACCCATCCCGATGCGGTGCGCAGTGTCAACAGTGCGGCCTACCTCACGGCGGTATTTGTGGCGGGCGACTACTCGAAATTGAGAAATTCGGTGAGTGATTTTTTGCATGAACCTTATCGAATGCCCGGAATCAAAGGCGCGCGGGAGTCGATTGACGCGGGCATCGATGCGGGGGCGTTGACGGGCTGGCTCAGTGGAAGTGGATCGAGTGTGCTTTGCGTGGCAGAAGAAGCCGTGGCCGATCAGGTTGCCGAGGCGATGCAGGCGACGTTTAGGGGAATCGGGGTGCAAACTGAGTCGCGGGTATTGGCGGCGGATAACCGTGGCTTGCGGATTGAAGCTTGATGGTCGCACGCGACCGAGAGCCTTGGATTACGGCAGAAACCCGGCCTCGGGCCAATACGGAGTAATGGTCTCAGCTAAGACTTGGCCTCCGAACGGCTGGGCGAGAACGGTTCTGAGCTGAGAAATATCGCTCTAATCCATGGCGGCCAGCGCTTTGCGGTGACCGGTAATCATCACGCAGGGGACGTCGGGCTTTATCTGGGTGGCCAAACGGAGAAACGTGATCCCATCCATGCCGGGCATGTAAAAGTCGGTCACAATAATACCCAGATTCGGAGCGGGCAGCGCAGCCAGTGCCCTCTCCGCGCTGGTAAAGGTCGCCACGGGACATTTCAGAAAGTCACCCAGCACGACAGACATCAGATCCACGTAAGACTTTTCGTCATCAAGGATCAAAGATTGGAGGGGCGCGGTGGACCTCACTTGGAAGATGGGGTGGGGGAAATTGAGGCGGGCGGATTAAGATATGCGCACAAATAATTCCGAGCTTTCGCGAAAGAATTAAATCCCCTACGACTCGCTGCGATCATGTTACATATCATTTTGTTTCAACCAGAGATTCCTCAGAACACGGGTAGCATAGGTAGAATGTGTGCGATCACCAAGAGTAGGCTTCATCTGATTCACCCCTTAGGATTTGAGGTTTCGGACCGAAATTTGAAGCGAGCCGGAATGGATTATTGGCATTCCCTCGACGTGCATCACCACGAAGATTGGCGATCATTTCGGGCGAGTGCGGTGGCTCCCCGGCGGTTGTGGTTGTTCACGACCAAGAGTGCCTCTTCGTTTTGGGATGTTGCCTACGAGGAGGATGATGGACTGGTTTTTGGCAACGAAGGGCACGGCGCGCCGGATTGGTTGCATGATGAGATCGGGCTGAAGGGGCGGCTGAAGATCCCGCACAAGAATGCGGAAATGCGTTCACTGAATTTAAGCACGGCGGTGGGCATTGCGACTTATGAGGCGCTCCGCCAGATTGGGATGTAGTCAGATTTGGCCGCGCGGGATTTCCGGTGATGGTAAATGATGATACGCGGTCGTCGCCCGTTCTTTTCGGGCCCTATCACCGGCTTATGCCATCGACCTGAGGATCGGGATGACCCGTTCGACCTCGGCACGATCTGGGCGCTGCCTCAACTCGGTTTGCTTGGGGTCGTTTTGGATACGATGGAGGAATTCTTGAAGGCGGGGCCGAACGGTTGGGGCATCCCGCGCGACCCGGGCGATACGATTGTGGGGCAGGCTGCGGCGGTGACGGGCGGGGCAATCCCGGTGGCCCGGGGCTCGGGATCTCCCTAACGGCGCCTGAGGGGCGAGAGGAGGGATCGAGGGGCGCGGTTGAGTTAATCTGAGCGGTAGTGAGGGCAGAGGGGGCTCCGGTTACGGTTTCGATCGGGGGGGCTCGATCTTTGATCGCGGCGTTTAATCGGAATTCGAAGTTGGAGCGGTCACGAGTTTGTCAGGGGCGGGATGAAACTCCTCTTCTTCGGGCGGTTTGAAACTCGCCTGTTCTTCGGAGGGTTTTCTTCAACTTTCCATTAAAAAAGCTCTTCTTCAATCCGGTGGATTTTCTTCCCCCGGTGAACCGAGTTGGCGCGGTGCGGTTGAATGCGGGTTCAACTCATCAGGGAGAAAAAGAATGGAATGGGCTCCTCGACGAGAACGCTGACCCAGGGCTTTGGCGATCGGGTCTGCCGGCGCGGAGCTCTCCTTGTGCAACGGAGCAGAGTGCTTTCGATCCGGCTCCAGCAAGGGGGACTCATTGGACTGCCTCGCATCAAATCCGGTTAGCCGATTGGTCACCCGCGTGGCGCGGCTCGTTCGCGTAGGGTCTGGGTGGATCGGCGCGGGGCGACGTGATGAGGTCGTTGAGTGAACTCGGCCAAGGCGCGGTTTGGGAACACGTATTGGTGGTGAGTGACTCATAAAATGGTCACTGGGACACTTTATGCTTCATTTTGCTGAGGACGCTTTATGCTTAATTAGCATTTAAAGCATTGCTGAACATCAGTATAGGAACTACGGACCTAATGTTTTGCGCTTTCAAAATATTGGAATTTTTGTTCGGTCTTGGTCGAAGAACCCCAAAATGAACTGGAAGCGATCTCTGCGGCCTATGCGGTCGTCAATGCACCTTGGCAACGAATCCGGGTGAGCGTCCTCGAGCAGTTCCTGCGCAAACTTAGCGCAAAGTTATCGGTCACTCAGCACTTACGTTCGATACCACTGCCTTTCCTGCCAAATTTTGCTTAACCTAGGGTTTCAGCTTGTGTCGGTCTGTTATTCGGTCCATTTTATGAACCATGATACCTCTGACTATTTCCGATGTTAAGCCCCGATTGGGGAGCTTGGTTGATCGAGTGATTTCAGGGGGCGAACCCATCACAATTCGGCGTGGGAAGTCTTATGTTCAAATTGTTCAGGCCGTAATGCCAGAGGCTATTCCCGTTTATCCGGTAGGCTCGCTCGTTTTCGATCCCAATGAGTTCCCTTTCAGCGATGAGTCCATCTCGGAAGGTGAGGATGTTCCATTGGACCGATTATGACAGGTCTGCGCCAATGGGATGTCGTGAAAGTCCGGATCAATCCGAACGATCGTGACGAACACCCTGCAATTATTCTGTCACCTCAAGAGATGTTGGATAATCCCGGCTTTAAACGAATCAACGTTCTTTATGGTTCAACGAAAAGACCCGGCGATACCACACGCCCAGGAATTGTGCTGATCGATGAAGCCGATGGTTGCGAACATGCTACTAAAGTTACGTGCTCTTTTATTCACGTAGTTGCCAAAGTGAAAATCACGTCGCTTCTGGGTCATGTATCTGGACCGAGGATGCGACGAATTAGGCAGGAGGTAGTCGCAACGCTTCGTTTTTTTGGATAAACTCGAACCTTAAACTTCATGGACTCCAGCAAGCATGGGAATCGTTCATCCAGTTTTGGGTGATTTCAGCTTCGCGCGAAATTACTAAAAATGAATCATAAATTTGTAAGCGATTGAAATACATGCGCTTGAGTGGCAGTATTTCAATTTCACTCCAGTTTCGACGAGACCTGTAGGTCAGACCAGTTCTAGGGACAATTTATGCGTCATTTGGTTTTCTGAGGACACTATATGAGTCATTTTTTGGCAAGGGTGGCAGATTCGACAGGTTTCCCGGACACATTATGCGCAAGCTGGGTGAATTTTTATGTGTCGCTCATCAATTGGCCGGCAGACGTTCGATGTGGTCGGACGGACTACTTGGCCATGAGGGCGGGCCGGGTATTTTGTTCGACTCGTCGCTCGCGAGCGGAGATTCGAACGCGCAGTTGTTTGGTCGGCGACGAGGGGCCGAATTTTGGGGGGCGATGGCGGAAGCCCTGAATGCGCTTTGCCAGGCGTTACCCCGAATAGTGGGAGGGAGGCGCTAGATTTCTCCGATTCGAATACAGGCAACTTCGCGGTCGCCGTGTTGATCGAGCGAGGGCATGGCAACTTTACAGGCTTCAATCGCGTGAGGGCAACGAGGATGGAAAGTGCATCCCGCGGGAGGATTGATGGGGGAGGGAGGGTCGCCCGGTAAAACGATCCGTTTGCGGCTGCGTTCTTCGTCGGGATTAGGCGTGGGAATCGCGCTAACCAAGGCACGCGTGTAGGGGTGCATCGGTTTCTCGATGATGTCGTTGGCCGGGCCGAGTTCGACAATTTTACCGAGATACATCACGGCGACCCGGTCGGAAATGTGCTTCACCACGGAAAGGTCATGGGCGATGAAGATCAAACTGAGTCCCATCTTCTTCACGAGCTCGGCGAGCAAGTTGAGGATTTGCGCTTGGATGGAGACGTCGAGGGCGGAGACGGGTTCATCGGCGATCACGACTTTGGGTCGCAGGGCGAGGGCCCGCGCGATGGCGATGCGTTGACGTTGGCCGCCGGAAAACTCGTGCGGATATTTCTGCATGAATCGGGGCGCGAGGCCGACGGTTTTCATGAGCTCGGTGACGTGTTCGAGCACGGCGGAAGGCTTGCAAATTTTGTGGACCAACAGAGGCTCGGCGAGCGTCGCGTAGACGGTCATGCGGGGGTTGAGGGATGCGTAGGGATCTTGAAACACCATCTGCAGGTCGCGGCGGATGGAGAGCACGTCGCCGGTTGAACTCGAAGTGAGATTACGTCCTTCCAAAATCACGGCTCCACCGGTGGTGGGCACCAGTTGCATTACGGCGCGGGCGAGCGTTGATTTGCCGCACCCCGATTCCCCGACGAGGCCTAGAACCTCGCCGCGTTTAACCTTCAAGTTGACGCCATCGACGGCTTTGACGGTGCCGGCGTCTCGCTTGATCAGAAAACCCTTTTGGATGGGGAAGTGGGTTTGAAGATTTTGGAGTTCGAGAATCGTGTCGGACATGGCGAGCAGCGGAAGGCAAAGAGGAGCGCGTGGAGGTGCGCCGGGAGGATTAAAGTTGGCTGTCTCTGACCCGCAGACAGGCGTGTTGATGGCCGGGTTTGGCGGTAAAGAGGACGGGGGCCTCTGATTGGCAGTGGCCGGTGGCGAATTCGCAACGCGCGGCAAAGCTACAGCCAGGCAGCGGCTTTGAAAGATCAGGCGGTAGCCCCTTGATGGTGTAGAGTTCCGTGCCTTTAGGCTGCATCGAGGGAATGGAGCGCTGGAGGGCGCGGGTGTAAGGATGCTTCGGTTCGTAAAAGAGGGTGCGAGTGTCGGCGGTTTCGACGATTTTGCCGGCATACATCACTTGCACGCGGTCGCAGAGTCCTGAAACGACGCCGAGGTCATGGGTAATGAAAACGACGGCCATGCCGATATCCTGCTGCATTTTTTTGATGAGCTCCAGAATTTGAGCCTGCACGGTGACGTCGAGCGCGGTGGTGGGCTCGTCGGCGATGAGCAATTCGGGTTTGGTGATCAGGGCCATCGCAATCATGACGCGTTGCCGCATGCCGCCGGAAAACTCGTGGGGGTAGTAATGGATGCGACTGGCCGCGTCGTTGATTCCGACGGCTTCGAGCATTTCCAGCGCCCGTTTGAGAGCGTTGGCTTTGGAGATGTCTTCGTGGATCATCAAAGGCTCGATAATCTGCTCACTGACCCGGAGGTAAGGATTGAGCGAGGTCATCGGGTCTTGGAAAATCATACTGACGCGCTTGCCGCGAATTTTGCGTGATTGAGCGGGCGTGCAGTGAAGTAGATCCACTCCATCGAACACGGCGGTCCCGCTTTCGATCCGGCCGGGGGGCGTGGGGATGAGGCCCATAAGGGAGTAGCAGGTAACGGATTTACCAGAGCCGGATTCGCCGACAATTCCAAGAGTTTCACCCCGTTCGAGGTCGAAACTGACGCCGTCGACAGCGCGATAAACTCCGCTGCGAGTGTGAAAGTAGGTGCGGAGGTCTTTAACGGAAAGGAGTGGCATCAATCAAATGGGGTCAGATTGCGAGTAGGCGCGGCTTGAGCTACCGAGATTTCAACGAATGGCGCAAGCGGAGAGTGGCGCTCCCCCGGGCTGAGTTAGGGGCGAGGGGGGTAGACATCGGGGTAACCGGGACCGCGACGTTTATAGCGTTTATGTACCCAAAAATACTGTTCCGGCGCGAGGCGAACCTGGGATGCGATGAATTCGTTGACGCGAATCGCATCCGCGGTGTGGTCGCCGGAAGGGAAATTCTCCCACGGTGCGAAGGTTTGGAGCTCGTAGCTGCCATCGTTCAGGCGACGGGCGAAGTAGGGAATAACCTGACAACCACTCATCTGAGCGATGCGGCTGGTCGCGACGTTGGTGATGGCAGGTTCGCCGAAGAAGGGAAGCACCTCCGACATCTTGGTGCGCTTGGCCTGGTCGGGGGCATACCAGACGAGGTAGCCTTTCTTGAGGGTGCGCAGGAGGCTGCGGAGGTCGTCGAAATGGATCGCGACCTCGAGATGTTGCTCTCGAATACGCCGCATGATCGAGGCGACGACGGGATTGTTGGCATCGCGGTAGAGCGCCGCGAAAGGAATTTGTTCGTTGATGATGCGGGCCCCGAGTTCGAGCAAGGTGACGTGGGCGGTCACAACGAGAGCTCCCCGGCCGGTTGCGATGGCGGCGCGAAGATGTTCGATGCCGATTATCCGATGGGGCGGCAGGCGATGAGTCGGAGACCACCAGGCGGTGCAGGTTTCAAACACCCCCAGGGCAAGCGACTGGTAGTGCGCGAGGGCGAGGCGACGGCGTTCAGGGGAAGACAGTTCGGGAAAGGCGAGGCGGAGGTTTGTCGCCACGACGCGGCGGCGAATCGGAATGAGGTAGTAGATGATGAGTCCGAGGGTGACGGCCAGGACTCGTTTTACCGCCCAAGGCAATAGGTTGAGCATCCATAATAATCCCATACTCGCCCACATGGGCCAGTGTCGGGGGTGAGAGAGACGGGAGGATTCGCTACGACGATTCACAAGCTAAGAATATCAGGACGGAGCTTAAAGGGTTTGCCAAGAATCCCGGTCATAACCGAAGCGCTCAAAATCGCAGGCGTAGAGTTGGTAGACTCGTTCGGCGAGGGCGGGCGTGTAGACGGGCGTGGTGATTTTGCCGCTGGCATTGGTGGGACGAGCGAGTTGTTCGCGAACCCACGCGGCCGGGAGTCCGGCGAGGGCGAGCGTTGCGGTCATGCCGGTGATGAAGTGGGTCTCCATTGGATAAATGTGCCGGTAGGTGATGTGGTCCGCGAGCAGAACCGCCTGTTGTGTATCCCAGTGTTGGTTACGCTGGCCCTCGGCTTGAGATTCGATGAAGGTGATGAAGGAGTCGAAGGGGAAAGGCGCGTCATCGGTCGCTCCGGGAATTCCCCGGCCGGCGGCGAAGCGACGGAGCTTCGGGACGAACTTGATCATGCTGCGGGGATACTGCGGCGCATGAAAGCCTTTGACGAGCTTGTCGTTCCAAGCTGAGAGCACCCGGGAGTAGGGGTTTCGAACAAAACAGCGGAAGTCGTAGTCTGAGCGATGATTGAAGGCGTGGAAATAGTCCAAGGGCGGAGCGGTGGTGTAGCGCCGCTTGCTACTGACGGGCCAGAGTGGCCCCAGCAGGGGCGGGGAGCCACGGTCCCGGAGGCCCTCGACGAGAATTGCCCGAAAGGCGGACGATCCGACTTTGGGGTTAAGTAAAACGGCGAGTTTCAGGTCGCGACGAATGTAGCACTTATAAGGACTGAAGTGGGGGCGTCGGAATACCGTCCAAGCGGAAGGCGGAACGGCGGAAACGGCGTTGGAGGAGTCGGCGGGCACGCGAATGAGTCGAAGTTGGCCGAAATTGGTCAGTGGGGCGGACGAGGGCCAGCTTCGATTCCAGGCCGGATGGCGGTGGATTCGGATTGGCATCGATCCGTAGACTACTTTTTGCTGAACTCTTTCCCCTACGCCATGATCGATCCGAAACTCCTCCGTGAAGCTCCCGACACTCTCCGTGCCGCCGTGGCTAAGAAACATCTCGATGTCGATCTCGACGCCGTATTGGTCCTCGATGGACGATGGAGGAGTGAATTGGCTGAGGTCGAAAAACTGCGGGCGTTGCAAAAAGCGGTGAATGGCGAAATGGCGTCGTTGCCCAAGGGGACGCCAGAATTTTTTGCGAAAGTCACCGAGATGAAGGCACTCAAGGCGCCGTTGAAGGAAAAAGAGGCTGCGTTGAAGGAGACGGAAGCGGCGTGGCAGGAGGCGATGTTGTCGTTGCCCAACGTGCCGCACGAGTCAGTCCCGGAAGGGCGCGCCGACCAAGACAATGTAGTTTTCTCGACCCACGGTGACGTGACGGCGGTGTCGCCGGATGCGCAGGCGCACTGGGAAATCGCGGGGTTTGAGAATCTGTTTGATTTCGCCCGAGGCGCGAAGGTGACGGGCGCGGGATTCCCGTTTTACATCGGAGACGGTGCGCGTTTGGTGCGGGCGCTGTTGCACTTTTTCCTGGATGAGGCGGGAGCGGCTGGATACACGGAAGTTAATCCGCCGATTTTCGTCAATGAAGCCAGTGCCATAGCGACGGGCCAGTTGCCGGACAAAGAGGGCCAGATGTATGAAACGGTGGTGGACCAGCTTTATGCGGTGCCCACGGCGGAAGTGCCGCTCACTAATTTTTTCCGCGATGAGATTTTAGCGGAGGCGGATTTACCGATTAAGCGTTGTGCCTACACGCCGTGTTTTCGGCGGGAAGCAGGAAGTTACGGTAAAGATGTTCGCGGGCTCAATCGGTTGCACCAATTCGATAAAGTGGAGCTTTTGAAATGGGTCCATCCGACCCAGAGTTATCTCGAGTTGGATGCGTTGCGGGATGACGCGGAACGTCTGCTGCAGAAGTTGGGCTTGCCCTATCGCGTGTTGCTCATGTGCGGAGGCGATCTCGGGTTTGCTCAGGCGAAAAAATACGACATCGAAGTGTGGTCCGCGGGGCAGGAGCGTTGGCTCGAGGTGTCGAGTTGTTCGAATTTTGAATCATTCCAGGCGCGGCGGGCAAAAATTCGTTTCCGACCGATGGAAGGTAAGCCTGAACTGGTGCATACGCTCAATGGTTCGGCGCTGGCAGTGCCTCGCGTGCTCGCCGCTTTGCTAGAAAACAATCTACAGGCCGATGGAACGGTGAAATTGCCGGCAGTGTTGGTGCCGTATTTCGGTCGTGAAACGGTGAGTTTTACGTAGGCGGCGGGCGGTTTAAGCATGATGGCAGCCAAGCGAGTTTCTTCTTGGCCCCGGGTCGCTGAGCGATTGGCAAAATTGGTGCCGATTGACCGGTTGGAGCCTGAGGTGGTACAAGCGGCCGCGGCCGGCCGGCCGGCTCGATGGGTGGTGGCCGTTTCCGGTGGGGCGGACTCAGTCGCCCTGATCCTCTTGGTCTGGGCTCATTGGCCCAAACAAAGGGGGAAGCTCGTGGCGGCGCATTTCAACCATCGACTCCGGGGCGCGGCTTCGGCGGGAGACGCGCGTTTTTGCGCGATGGTGGCAAAGGGACTCGACATTGTTTTTGAGACTGCGGCGTGGACGGATCGGCCAGAAAGCGTGAGCGAGGCGGACGCCCGGGCGGCGCGCAATCGGTTCCTCAGCCAAGTGCGACGGAAATATCTCTCGGCCTCGATTTGGACGGGGCATCAGCAGGATGACGTGGCGGAGACGATGCTGATGCGACTGTCGCGAGGAGCGGGCACGACCGGACTCTCCGCCCCGAGGCCGGTGCAGGATTGGGGGCGCGAAGGTCGGCGATTGCGTCCCTTGCTCGGGGTTTCGCGGGAGGAGTTGCGCGAGGCACTTACGGAGGCAAAAGGGCGTTGGCGAGAGGATGGTTCGAATGTTCAAGGGGAGTATTTCCGCAATCGAGTGCGTCGAGCGGTGGTTCCCGCTTGGGTGGAAGCGGCCGGCCGGGACGCGGTGCAAGGGGCGGCGTGGTCGAGGAGATTATTGGCGGAGGATGACGCCGCGTTGGAGGCATGGTTGGATGAACTGGCGCCGGTTGATTGCGACGGGAGTCTCAACCTAAACGTGCTCAAGAGTCGTCCGGTGGGCGTTTGGCGGCGAGCGTTGCAGCGTTGGCTGCGGGGTTACGCTGCTTTCCGCGGAGATTTATCGCGGCGAGGATTCGAGCAGTTGTTGAAATTGGCGCAAGCGGGCGAAACATCCCGATTTAGCCTCGGTTCGGAAGGGTTTGTCCGGATTCGACGAGGACGACTGTTTTTTGAGAAACTTTCCCAGTAAATGCGGGTATTTAATAGAGATAATCCTAATTCTCAACGTGAGCTCCCGTTGACTTCTGGCGAGGGTCACTCCACGTTTTTCCTTTAGTCCCTAGATATTGATGTCCGATCCTAAACCAGACAATAAGCGCAAACCACTGCGTCCATCTCCTCCTGACCGTTTCCAGATGCCGAAAGTCTTTCTGGTATGGATCATTATTATAGGAGCGGTCTCCGCGCTGTGGTATCTCAGCCCGAACAACACCTCCCCGCCCGCCAAGGTGAAGATCGTGGAATTGGTCAAATTGGCTAATGACAACCAGATTTCGTCCGGAGTCATTCAGCCTGACCTTTCTGGAGGGAGAGATTGGGCCGTGATCACGGGTCGAACTCACAACCCGATATTTAAAAATGAGAAAGACGAAGACACGGCCGCATTTCGAGGCGCGGGTCGTCTAACCGACACAAATCTTGAGCGGCTTCAGGAAACAGGTCTTTTTGAAGAGCGTCCGGCGACGACGATGTGGTCGCAGATGGCAGGGCAAATCATCCCCTTCGTTATTATCATCGGGCTGCTTTACTTCCTCTTCGTCAGACAGCTCCGTAATGCGGGTAAAGGGGCGATGAGCTTCGGGAAAAGCAAAGCGAAGATGTTGCAGCGGGAAAGAGAGCGAGTGAGCTTCAAGGAAGTAGCCGGCTGCGATGAGGCCAAAGAGGAAATTGCTGAAGTCGTTGAATTTCTTAAAGATCCGAAGAAATTCCAAAAAATGGGCGGAAAGATTCCCAAGGGAGTTTTACTGGTGGGTCCTCCGGGCACGGGCAAAACGCTGCTCGCCAAAGCAGTTGCAGGAGAGGCCGATGTGCCGTTCTTTAGCGTTTCGGGCTCTGATTTTGTGGAAATGTTCGTTGGCGTCGGGGCTAGCCGAGTTCGCGATATGTTTGAACAAGGCCGCAAGAATGCCCCCTGTATTATCTTCATTGATGAAATCGATGCGGTGGGTCGTCAAAGGGGCGCCGGAGTCGGCGGCGGCAACGATGAGCGCGAGCAGACCCTGAATTCACTGTTGGTGGAAATGGACGGCTTTGACACGGCTGAAGGCGTGATCATTGTGGCGGCGACCAACCGGGCCGACGTATTGGATAACGCCTTGCTGAGACCGGGGAGATTTGACCGTCAGATCCACGTGGATGTTCCTGATATGGTGGGCCGGGAGCAGATTCTGCGCGTGCACGCCCGGAAGATTTCGCTTTCGGATGACGTTGATTTGACGGCGATTGCGCGCGCAACCGCCGGTATGTCGGGGGCTGATCTCGCAAATCTTTTAAACGAAGGAGCCCTGCTGGCGGCGCGTCGTAACAAGAAGAAAGTCGAGGCGATCGACATGGAGGACTCTCGTGAGAAAGTCTTGTTTGGTCGGGAGCGCCGTCGAGTCATGGATGACGGTGAAAAGAGCATGACGGCTTACCATGAAGCGGGCCATGCGCTCGTGGGTGCGTTGTTGAACGACGATTGGTTACCGATCCACAAAGTGACGATTCTTCCGCGTGGACAGGCGCTCGGGATGGCAATGTATGTGCCTCGTAAGGAGATGCTGACTTACCATAAGAAACGACTGTTGAACACGATTGCTTCGGGACTGGCCGGTCGAATTGCCGAGGAAATTGTGTTTGATGACATCTCTAACGGTGCGGCAAGTGATATTAAACAGATCACGCGAACGGCCCGTCACATGGTTTGCGATTGGGGAATGAGTCCCATGGGTCCGGTCGCCTACGGAGAGAATCAAGATACCGTATTTCTGGGGCGCGAGATCCAACGCCATGAAAGTTTCAGTCAAGAGACTGCTCGGTTGATTGATACTGAAGTGAAGAAAATTATCACGGAGCAATACGAGCGGGCGACCAAGATTCTGATCGAGCGTCGGGAAGCGTTGAATGCGATTGCCGAGGGGTTACTCGAATACGAAACGCTTGAGGGTAAGCATATCATGGAAATCGTGAAGTACGGGGAAATTCGCTCCAAAGTCATTTCGACGATTCCAGAGATTCCCGCTGAAGTTAAACCTGCGGACGAGGCAAAGTCAGATAAATCCGAGCCTGAATCTGATTTGGGCGCGACCGGTAATCCGTCGCCGAGTCCGGCCTAGGCCCCCCCATTCGATTGTCTTTAGAAAAGGTGCCCGAGTCTCTTGATTCGGGCACCTTTTTTTTGGCTTCGCCACTGAACAATTACCGAAACAGTCTTTGGCTATCGAAATCATGAACGAAGAGTCCGCTATAAAATTTTCTGAATTAGGCCAGCGCGCACATCCACCGACGATTGCCCGATTGATGGCAATGGCTTTGGAAAATCCGAACCTACTGTCGATTGCCGCGGGCTTTACTGATACCGCCAGTTTACCCGTGGAAGGAGTGCGGACAGCAGTTGTGGAATTGGCGCAGGATCAAAGCACGCCCGAATATCTGCAGTATGGCAGTAATCATGGACGGCCAGGGCTGAGAAAAGTCCTAATGGATCATCTGTGTGAACTGGAACCGGAGTTAGATCACGACCAAGCGCAGCGAGGCTTTTTTGTGACCAATGGATCGCAGCAGGCGCTGTATCTTGCGATGCAGGTGCTTTGTAATCCCGGAGATATCGTATTGGTCGATCGTCCGAGCTATTTCGTGTTTCTTGAAATGCTGAAAGGCTTGGGGGTAGAAGCTCGATCAATTCCGGTGGGCGAGGATGGGCTCGTGGATGGTAAAGCGTTTACAGGTTTGCTGGACGGGATGAAGGCGAACGGGGAGGCGGAGCGGATTAAGGCGGTCTATTTCGTCAGTTATTTTTCCAATCCGTCCGGTCGGTCGCTCACGCGCGAAGAAAAGGCTCTGATCGGTTCGACTCTCCGCCGTCATAATCTGGTCATTCCGGCGATTGAGGATGCTGCTTACCGAGATCTCTACTACCGGAATCCCTGGCCTTCGCCGAGTATTCTGACGATCCCGGAGTGGGACGGCTTCCCGCGTTTGTACACGTCGACGCTGACAAAGCCTTACGCGACGGGGTTGAAGGTAGGTTTTGCGACCTGCAATGATATGGATTGGAGAGCCAAGATGTTACATGTGAAAGCCCATCATGATTTCGGGACGGCTAATTTCAATCAGGCGGTATTCGAGAGAGTGCTAAGTAACGGAGGCTTTCATAAACAACTGAGCCGAATTCGAACGATCTATGAAGCGAAGATGATCGCCCTGGATACGGCGTTGCGAGGGGAAGGTCTAGGGGAGATGGGGTGGAGTTGGGCCCAACCGACGGGCGGACTCTACTTATGGCTTACGGCTCCCGGGGGACTTAATACGGGGCTCGATTCTTCGTTTTGCGAACGGTGCGTGCAGGAGGGCGTGCTCTACGTGCCGGGTGAGCTGTGTTTTGGGGACGATGCGCCGGTTGATTGCATACGTTTGAGTTTCGGGGTATTAGCTGAATCTGAACTTAGAGAAGCGGGGCGAAGATTTGCGTTAGTTGCCCGGGAGTTTACCCAAAAATAAAAATAGGAATTAGTTTAATCCGTTCTTGGATAACTGAATTCAAAAATTCAAGGTCTGAGACCTATTTATGAAAATCTGTTGTATTGGAGCTGGTTATGTTGGGGGCCCGACCATGGCCGTAATTGCGCAAAAAGCGCCTGACATCCGGGTGACGGTGGTGGATCTGAATCAAGATCGGATCGACGCTTGGAATTCGGAGACGCTGCCGATTTACGAACCGGGAATGGACGCGGTCGTCAAGGAAGGTCGCGGCCGGAATCTTTTCTTTTCCACGAATGTCGTGGAGGAGATTATCGCGGCGGACATCGTCTTTGTCGCGGTTAATACACCGACCAAGACATACGGGGTGGGCGCGGGAAAAGCGGCTGATTTGCGATTTATAGAATCGGTCGCGCGGACAATTGCGGAGGTGGCGACCTCCGATAAAATCATTGTCGAGAAATCGACTATTCCCGTGAAAACGGCCGAAACAATTAAGAAGATTCTCGCCGCGAATACCCGGGGGTTGAATTTCCAAGTGTTATCGAATCCGGAGTTTTTGGCGGAAGGGACGGCCGTCGCGGATTTGCACCACCCTGACCGAGTGCTCATTGGTGGAGAGCGAAATCCCGCAGGCGAAAAAGCCATGCAAACGCTCGTTGATGTTTACGCACATTGGGTGCCCCGAGATCGTATTATTACCACCAACTTGTGGTCGTCGGAGCTTTCCAAGCTCGTGGCGAATGCGTTCCTCGCCCAGCGAATATCGTCGATCAATTCCATTTCAGCGCTCTGTGAAGCGACGGATGCGGATGTGGACGAAGTCGCTCGTGCAATCGGGTATGACAGTCGGATCGGACCTAAGTTTTTAAAGGCTTCGGTCGGCTTCGGTGGATCGTGTTTCCAGAAAGATATACTGAATTTGGTTTACCTCTGTGAGAGTTTTGGACTCCCGGAGGTTGCCGCATACTGGAACGCCGTGGTCGCGATGAATGATTGGCAGAAATCTCGATTTGCCACTCGGATCGTCAAGACGCTTTTCAATACCGTAGCGGGTAAACGGATCGCAATCTGGGGCTTCGCTTTTAAAAAGGATACCAATGATACGCGGGAATCCGCGGCTATATCGGTGTGTAAGGATCTCCTAGCCGAAATGGCGGAGGTCGTGGTCTACGATCCTAAAGTGCCCGCGAGTAAAATTCGCGCTGAAGTCTTGGGTGATGGAGTGACTCATGACCGTTTGGTCGTGGTTGATACGGCGGAAGCGGCGGCGGCGGGGGCTCATGCCATTGCGGTATTAACCGAGTGGGATGAGTTTAAGGAGCTCGATTTTAATCAAATTTTTGCATCAATGCCCAAACCGGCGTTTCTCTTTGATGGTCGAAATCTACTTGATTTAGAAAAATTGAATGCGATCGGATTCACGACCAGTGGGGTGGGTAAGTAGGATAATTAGCCCGACGCTTGCCGAGTTTTCGGAGCGCAGGCAGATGTGTATTATTTGCAATAGAAGCCGATGGGTGACTCATTTATTGCTTGCTGTATCTAAGTATTGAGGACTTTGTGTTTTTCTATGGTTACTGAAAAAATTGCCCAACTAAAGGTCCTGCAAGCTCAGGCGGCCGAATTACAACTTTCAATTGAAACAGAGTGCACCCGTGAGTTACTGGGTCTGCCTGCTCAATATGGTTTTGATTCCGTGGAGTCCTTTATCAAGGCGGTGCGCACTGCCTCCAGTTCAGGAAAAAAGCGCGGTCGCAAAGCTTCCGTTAAACCAGCTCCATTGGGCAAATCGGGCAAACGGACTCGCACCAAAATTACGCCCGAGCTGAAGGCCGCGGTGAAGTCAGCCGTGGAAGCGGGAAAGACTGGAGCCGTGATTGCTTCTGAGTTCGGGATTTCTTTGCCAAGTGTTCAGAACATTAAAAAGGAATTTGGTCTGGTTAAACTACGGGGTAGCGATGCTACGCCGCCTCCGGTACCAGCTTCTGCTCCGGAGTCTGCCCCAGACCCGGCTCCGGCGGAGTAAACCTCACGGTTTCTCAAACATTTATTACCCTGAAGCTGGAGCTTCAGGGTTTTTTTGTTCTTGGGGCTTTGAGCGAATTGTGAGGACGTCGATTCCGGGTTGAATAATATGATGGATTACATTCAAGCGAATACCAATGGAGTGCTCCACGATGCTCGGGAGCCTTCGCTCGCGCCGATCAATCGAGGATTTCTCTATGGTGATGCAATTTATGAGGTCTGGCGGACCTACGGCGGGGTAGTATTCGCTTGGGCGGAACATTGGGCGCGGTTGGAAGGATCGGCGGGAGCGCTGGGTATCGACATACCGTTCGGGAGCGACGATATGTTCGCCGAGATTAGGCTTACCGTGCGCGAGTTTCGACAACGAGTGACGTATAACGGTGATGTTTATATCCGATTGCAGGTTTACCGGGGCGAGGGGGTGATTGGATTGGACCCGAACTTGGCGGAGGCGCCTGGATATATTATTCTGGTGCAACCCGTTCCGTTGCTGTCGGCAAGTGCGTTGGATCACGGGCTGACCTTGAGTATTAGCCGGGAACTAAAAAGGAACCCGATTGATTCGCTGAGCCCGAGATGGAAGTCGGGCAACTACCTGAATAATTTGTTGTGTTTACGAGAAGCAAAAAAGCGAGGGGCAGATGATACGTTGATCCTCAACCATGCCGGACATATCACGGAGTCTTCGACGAGTAATATCGGATTTATCCGGGAAGGTTGTTTCATCACGCCCGCCCTGTCGGTGGGAATATTGGAAGGAATAACGCGAGGGATATTGATCGAAGGATTGGCCGCATCGCTCGGGTTGGAAATTGTCACGAGCGAGTTGACGGTTGAGATGCTGGGCTCGATGGAGGAGTGCATGTTACTTTCCTCGACGAAAGACGTTCAACCGGTGGGTCGAATCGATGCTCGGCAGTTTCCCACAGGAACAGGAACGCTGACTCGACAACTGAAAAATGCGTTTGCTGATTACGCCGCGAAGAGTGCCCGAACGCATCCTGAGTTCGCGGTCTAGGGGGGGGCGGTATCAGTAGCGCTGCATATCAGGCGCGAACTGCTGAGCCCAAGCGTCTATACCGCCAGCGACGTTACTCACGGCCGTAAAACCCTTAGCTCTTAAATACTCGGTTACACGGAGGCTACGACTGCCGTGATGGCAGTGAATCAGGAGGTGCTTATCTCGAGGCAACAAATCGACGTTTTCGGGTATCTGCCGCATGGGAATATGGGTCGCCTTCGCGATTTGGCAGATCAGGAGTTCGTGCGGTTCTCGCACATCGACTAGCAGGGCGTTGCCACCCGGGGTTTCGAGGAGTGCTTTGGTGTCGGCGACAGAGATTTCTAGAGGGAATGCAGAGGAGGACATTACGAAGGTGGAGGTGTTATCGGGTGCGCAAGTGATCGCCGAGTATTCGGCGGCGTCTAAAGGGGAGTGCGTGGCGTGCCGGCCACAGGTTGAGCAGGTGGTGGTGGCGCTGAAATTGAGAGTTTCGACGGTTTGGGACAAGGCGTCGTAGGTGAGTAGCCGACCGATTAGGGGCGGCGCGCATTGAGTGATGAACTTGATGACTTCGAGGGCTTGCCAGCTGCCAATCACGCCGCAGAGGGCGCCGAGAACTCCGACCTCACCACATCCGGGGACACTCCCGGCTGGCGGGGGGGCCGGGAATAGGCAGCGGTAACAGGGACCACCGAGATGCGGCGCGAAGACTGATAATTGGCCTTCGAATCGATACACGCTACCGAAGACGAGCGGTTTTCGGGCCCGGACGGCAGCGTCGTTGTTGAGATAGCGAGAGCCAAAGTTATCCGTGCCATCAACGATTACATCATAGCCTGAAAACAGGTCAACGGCGTTGGCGGCCGTGACCCCCTCATGATGGGTATTGACCGCGAGGAAGGGATTGATCTCGGTGAGCCGATCCGAGCCGGAATCGACCTTCAGTTGGCCGATAGATGAGTCACTATGAAGGAGTTGCCGGTGTAGATTGTGAGCCTCGACCCGATCGAAGTCAGCTAAGCCGATGGTGCCGACTCCCGCGGCGGCGAGATAGAGGGCGGCGGGACTGCCCAAACCGCCCGCGCCGATGACCAGAACTTTGGCATTTTTTAGCTTCGTTTGGCCGGCAACGCCAATTTCCGGTAGGAGGACGTGGCGACTGTAGCGAGCGAGTTCGGCGGTCGATAGGGGCTGCATGGCAGGCGAAAACAGACGGTCGTCGGGCTCGGTTCGCAAATGATTATTTGCGGCGGCTTACAAATCGCGGTGAGATCCGGCCATATGGCTAAACCTTATATCGTGATTATTGCCGGAGGAAAAGGAGAGCGTTTTTGGCCACAGAGCCGAGCCGTGCGCCCCAAACATCTTTTGCCGGTGGTGGGGGATCGACCTCTACTGACCCAAACAATCGACCGGGTGTTGCCGATTGTTCCGGTCGAAAACATTTTTGTGATCACCAGCAAGGTGCAGGAAAAAGGGGTGAGGGCGGTTTGTGAAGCGTTGCCCAAGGAGAACGTGATCGCGGAGCCCGTGGGCCGTGATACCGCGGCGGCGGTGGGGTTGGCGGCGGCGATTGTGGGGGCCCGTGATCCGAACGGCGTATTTGCGGTCTTACCGGCCGATCATGTGATCCATAATGGTAAAAAATATCAGGCTGACCTGAACGCAGCTTTTGCGGCGGCGGCAGCGGAACCGGTCATGGTCACGATTGGCATTACACCCAACGAACCAGCGATAGGGTTCGGCTATGTGCAGAGAGGCGATAAGTGGAGAAGTTTCCGCCGTCGCGAGGTTCATCACGTAAAACGTTTCGTCGAAAAACCGGATCTGAAGACGGCGAAGAGATATCTGAAATCGGGCGATTACTTCTGGAATGCAGGGATGTTTGTTTGGAGCGTTGCAGTGGTTGAAGCGGCGATTGCCGCGTTTGCACCGAAGCTTGATGCCGGCTTAGTTCCGATTCGGGAGGCATTGGCGAAGGGGAAGAAGTTGGCGCCGGTTTTGAAGAAAGTTTATCCGTCGTTAGAAAAGATCTCGGTGGACTATGCGCTCCTCGAGAAGTCGACGAACGTCGTGATGCTGCAATCGACTTTTGACTGGGATGATGTCGGAGCTTGGCCGGCGGTTGCTCGGCACTTCACGCCGGATAAAGCGGGCAATGTTTCGCGGGGCAAGACGCTGGTGGAACAAGGTGCCGGGAATATCATTTTCAGCGAAGGTGATCATCTTGTTTCGATCGTGGGAGCTGACAATTTGATCGTGGTGCATACCGCCGATGCGACTTTGGTTTGTCCCAAAGACAAAGTGCAGGAGATCAAGGCGCTATTAAAGCAAATCAACGCGCTGCCGGATGCGGCGAAATACCTCTAGGGTCACTTTCGGGGCATGCGATTTCTCGGTATAGATCCTGGTTCCAAGCGTATCGGTCTCGCGACCGGCGACGACTTGGGGCTGGCGTCGCCGATCCCGGCACTTTGCGAGTCGAGCGATTCGACTCGGTGGAGTGCTTTGCTCGCGACCATCAGTCGACAGAGAATTGACGAATTGGTGGTGGGTTATCCGTTGAATATGGATGACTCCGTTGGTCCTAAGGCCAAGGAGGCGGAGGTCCTCGCGCAGAAGCTCCGCGACGACACGGGACTCAAGGTTCATCTCGTCGATGAGCGGCTGACTTCGCACGAGGCGGAGGCCACGTTGCCAAAGCACAAGTTGCGCGGATTGCGGGGAAGCGGGATTGTGGATTCGCGCGCGGCGGCGTTGATCTTGCAGGACTATTTGGATCAGCGGTTTCCGCCGGAAATGCCGGAAATTGAGATATGAGTGCGGGCGATTCAATGCCGCGCTGGAAAGCGGTTTGTGCTTATGATGGCTCGGGTTTTTCGGGCTGGCAGAGCCAGTTGAACGGGAAGGGGATTCAGGATGTAATCGAGGCTCGACTGGCGGAGGTTTTAAAGCGTCCCGTTCGGATTCACGGCAGTGGCCGGACCGATGCGGGCGTGCATGCCCACGGGCAGGTATTTCATTTCGACGCGACGTGGTCGCACGGTCCCGATAAGCTGCAGCGGGCCCTCGGCGTGGGACTGCCACCGGCCATTCAAATTAAGAAATTGGGAGTGGCGCGACCGGACTTTCACGCGAGGTTCAGTGCCAAACAAAAATGCTACGTTTATCGAATTGTGGAAGGGGATACGGATCCCTTTAACCGGCCATTTAGGTGGCGGATCGAGCGGGCGAAGCGGCTCGACTATGCCGCGATGGTGGAGGGGGCGGCCCGGTTGCGGGGCTCGCACGATTTCACGGCGTTTGCGGCGGATAACGGGGGCGAGATTCTTGATCCCGTGCGAAACCTCACGGGATTGGACATCGTGCAACGAGGTCGGAAGTTGGAACTGAAATTTGTCGCCAACGGGTTCTTGTATAAGATGGTGCGAAGTCTCACCGGTGCGTTGGTGCGGGTGGGAGAGGGGCGGTTGAAGCCGGAAGAATTGTCGCGACTATTGGCCGGAGGGGTGCGAAAGGAAGCAGTGCCGACGGCCCCTCCGCAGGGATTGTTTCTGCGGCGAGTGTATTATTAGATTAGCCGTGGAACTGATTGACGGGGAAACTAAACTGATGCCGAAGAACAGCTGGATGAGATCGACGAGGAATTTATTGTTTCCTCCGGTTTGTTTGACCTGCGGTAAAGTGTGCGAGGCGGCGAGCAAGCTGCGACATGTTTGTGAACGTTGTGAACCCCTGATCGTGAGAGTTCGGGAACCGCATTGTGATTCCTGCGGCCATCCGTTTTTTGGCGTAGTGGAAGGCGAGCGAATTTGTCCGCACTGTGAGGGTCTGGCTCCAGCCTATCATCGCGCAAAAACAATCACCTTATTCAAGGGGGCGGCTCGAGCGTTGTTATTGGAGCTGAAATATCGCCGAGGGACATTTGTCCTGGAGGATATTAAAGCACTCGTGGCGGAAAACCAAGAGGTGCTCGATTTCGTGAGCGGGGCAAAACTCGTGCCGGTGCCGCTCCACCCACGGAAAGAACGGGAGCGGGAATATAACCAAAGTAGACTGCTGGCGGACATCTTTGTGGAGCTGCTGGCAGGCGACACAAAAGTGGTGGAATTGCTGAAACGGTCGATAGATAGCGAATCGCAAACGGCTTACGATAGAAAAACACGTCGCCAACGGATGAAAAATGCCTTTGCACACCGAAGTGGGACCGCCATAACCGCCCAAGCACGTTATATCTTAGTCGATGATGTATTTACCACTGGATCCACCCTCAACGCCTGTGCCCTCGCTCTTCGCCGAGCGGGATGCATGAATCTGGACGTTATCACGTTCGCTCACGGATAGACTGACTCGTTACCTCCCGCGCTCCTATGTCGCTTTTCAGCAAGCCGAAATACTCGACCGTTGTCGTAAAGAAAAAAGATATCCCCAAGGGGCTTTGGACCAAGTGTCCGATCTCGGGGGAAATCGTTTTCAACAAAGAACTCGAGGCCAACCAGATGGTGGTGCCTCGAAGTGGTTACCACTTCGCCATCGGAGCTCGGGCGCGGCTCGCCGCCATGCTCGATGCTAACAGTTTTGAAGAGTTCGACGTCGGCGTCAGAGCGGGTGATCCGCTGGGGTTTGTGGATACCAAGTCCTATCCGGACCGAATAAAACTGTCCGAAGAGGGCAGCGGACTGAACGAAGCGGTGGTCAGCGGCATGGGGAAAATTCATAATATCCCGGTCTCTTTGGCCGTGATGGATTTCCGATTTCTGGCCGGGAGTTTGGGCTCAGCCACGGGAGAAAAAATTGCCCGGGCGGCCGAGCGGGCTTTGGCGCACAAGTGTCCCCTGATCATTGTGAGCGCGTCAGGTGGAGCCCGGATGCAGGAAGGGATTTTTTCCCTGATGCAGATGGCCAAAATTAGTGCCGTGCTCGGGCGTTTGCATGAAGCAAAATTGCCGTACATCTCAATCCTGACTCATCCCACGACGGGAGGGGTCACGGCAAGTTACGCGACGCTAGGTGATATTAATTTGGCCGAGCCCGGAGCGATGATCTGTTTTGCGGGGGCACGGGTGATTAAAGAGACGACCAAGCAGACGCTGCCGCCGGGATTCCAGACGGCCGAGTTCTTGATTAAAAAAGGACTGATCGACCAGATCGTCCCGCGATTGGAAATGCGCGATCGCTTACGGGACTTATTGTCGGCGTTGTTCGTGAAGACGGTTGCGCGGAATTCAGCTGAGTCGGAGGAATAAGGACGATCAGCTAGTCGGGAGTCGTTTTGCAATTTCCCGGTTGGCGCTGTTCACTTCACAATGGAGCTTTCTGATTATTCTGCGGTGCAGGATTACCTCTTTGGTCTCAAGACCAAGGGGGTGAAATTCGGTATCGATCGCATGCGTCTTTTGGCGGCGGAGATCGGACATCCGGAACGGGCGGTTCCGATAATCCACATTGCGGGAACGAATGGGAAAGGCTCCACCGCGGCGATGATCGAGTCGATTTTGCGTACCGCGGGATTGAGGGTCGGGCTCTACACTTCCCCGCATTTGGTGAGACTAGGCGAGCGCGTGCAGGTGAATCGGGAGCCTTTGAGCGAGTCTGATATTCTGGGTTACACGCGGGAGCTCCGGGGAATCGCGGAGAGATTGGGCGAAACGGGCGCGGACAACCATCCGAGCTTTTTCGAATTCATGACGGCCATGGCTTTTCTACAATTCAAACGGGGAAATTGCGACGTGGGCGTGGTGGAGGTTGGATTGGGGGGCGAACTGGATGCGACCAATATTGTGGCTCCCATGATCACGGCGATCACCTCGATAGGATTGGATCACTGCGAGATGTTGGGGTATTCTTTCGGCGAGATCGCGGCGGCGAAGGCGGGCATCTTGAAGCCTAATATTCCCGTGGTGCTGGGGCGGTTGCCTCCGGAAGCGGAGGCGGTGGTGCGACTCAGGGCGAAACAGTTGGGTTGCCCGGTGATTTCAGTGCGGGCAGAGTTTGGGGAAGATTTGAGGGCGTATCCCGAGAGCGGTTTGGAGGGCGATTTCCAGCAGTGGAATGCGGCCACGGCGACGCTGATTGCCAGGCAACTGGCACCGAAATGGAATTTGGGGACATCGGTGATTAGTCGCGGCTTAGCCGCGACGACTTGGCCAGCGCGCTGGCAAAGAATGGAAAGGGGGGAGGGGGCGTTGATTCTAGATGCCTCCCACAATCCGGAAGGGGCGCTGTCGTTGGCCTATAATTTGACCAAGTTGGTGGAGGATGACGGACAGAAACCGATCATAGTGGTGGGGGTGTTGGGTTTGGCTCGGGCGGAGACCTTGATGGCAGTCGTGGCCCGTTTTGCGCATGAGATTCATCTCGTGGTTCCGCGTCAGAAGAGAGCCTGTTCTTACGAGGAGTTGGCGGGTTTGTTGGGCTCGCGGTTTGAAGGTAAAGTCCATCACACTTCGGTGGTGACGTTGTTCGGGGTCGAGAATCCAGTCGGGTTTCAGTCGGGCAGGACGGTGGTCGTGACTGGTTCGATTTACCTCGCGGGAGAAGTGATGGCTGAGCTGGGTCAGAGCGCGGGTTTAGCGGAGCCACACTTACAGGATTTTTGATCCGGCGGTGTTTTTGTGGGGAAAGCCTCGGTTTAGAATGAGACCAAGTTGAGAATGAGACCTAGGATCAAAAAGAGATTGACGATTTGGCGTCCGGTTGATTCCAGTCTGACTTCCTTTTTAAGACTGAGTATCAATATCAATATGAATGCACCGACATTTCCTCTCAAACTAGTTACCAACACCTGTGCAAAGATCGTGTGCTTAGGGCTCTTGATTGTTCCGATTGGGGTGATGGCCAAAGAGCTGCCTTCGCCCGAGGAGATGTGGGCGGTAATTGAAAAGCAGCAGGAACAGATCGCGCAATTATCTGATCGGGTTGAAGCGGCAGAAGCGCGTTATGCCACGGCTGAGACTCAATTGGCGGTGACCGCCAACCGGATTAGGGAGACGAATGCGAAGATTGAAACGACCACCGCATTTGTGGAGACTCTTGCCGATCAAGCGGGACCGAGTGGAGGCAATGCCTGGTATGATCGAACGTCCATAGGCGGTTATGGCGAAATGCACATGCAACTCGGGAGTGACGGGGAGATTGATTTTCACCGCTGGGTTTTGTTCATCGGGCACGATTTTACCGATTCGGTGCGGATGTTTTCGGAGCTGGAGCTTGAGCACTCTCTCGCGGGTGAGGGTAAGCCCGGTGAGGTCGAACTGGAGCAGGCTTATGTTGAGTTTGATCTGGATGAAACGAACCGGGCCAAGGCTGGTTTGTTCCTCTTACCGGTGGGTCTGCTTAACGAGACGCATGAGCCGGCCACGTTTTACGGGGTGGAGCGCAACAACGTGGAAAAGAACATAATTCCGACCACCTGGTGGGAAGGCGGCGTGGGGCTCACCCACATTAGGTCAAGCGGCTGGAGTTTTGACGGGGCATTGCATTCGGGTCTCAGCACACCGGTGTCGGGCAGTAAGGCCTTCAATATTCGAAGTGGCCGGCAGAAGGTCGCAGAGGCTTCGTTTGAAAGCGGCGCGGCGACGATGAGGGCACGTTATAGTGGTATTCCGGGCTTGGATCTCGCGGTGACCGCGCAGTACCAGCAGGACCTGGCCCAGGGGACGCTGACCCAGTCGATCAATGCGACTTTGGTGACGGCTCATGCTGATTGGCGGAGCGGTGGCTTCGGGCTGCGGGCTTTGTATGCCCAGTGGAATCTGGGGGGAGCCGCGCCGGAGCTGTTGGGACGCGATGAGCAAAATGGGTATTACGTCGAGCCGTCCTACCGATTTGAAACCGAACGCGGCGAGGTCGGGTTCTTCGGTCGCTACAGCCGCTACGATTTGGAAGCCGGTAACCGGGCTGATTCGGCCAACGACTACTTCGATTTTGGGGTCAACTACTGGCCGATTGCGCCGGTCGTTTTGAAGGCTGATGTGCAATTTGCGCGACCCGCGAATGGGGTTAACGACGAGACGGTAAGTCTTGGCGTCGGGTATCAATTTTAACTTCGCGGCGACGTAGACCACTTCGATCAATGGGAAATTTGGAACCCCGTTTAAGGGCTGGCGTCCGCTACTTGCTGGCGCTGGCGTTGGTCTGCACCGGGTATGCGGCAGCGGATGAAGAGGTTTATTTGCAGCCGGCTGACTTTGTGGAATCTGCTTTTGCGGATGGCGAGGCGGGAAGTCCGCAGATGTTTTGGCTCACTAAGACCGTGCAGCCGGAGATTAAGAAAATCCTTCAACACGACTATCCGGGATTGCGGTTACGTTATTGGGCGCGGGGAAGTCGGACGGTGTGGATCCTCGAAGAAATTGGTAAAGTAAAACCAATCACGACGGGAATCGTGGTGGAGCACGGTGAAATCAAACGACTCCAGGTGCTCGTTTACCGCGAGAGTCATGGTTGGGAGGTGAGGCACCCGTTTTTTACGGATCAATTCCAGGGGGTGACACTGACGGATGGGACAAAGTTAAGTGAGCCGATCGACGGAATCACGGGGGCGACGCTCTCGGTTAATGCGCTGCGCAAACTCGGTCGCTTGGCGTTGTATTTGGATAAAACTGTGCAAGCGTCTCAGGACGCATGAACTCCCCCGCGCCTGAAAATCGATCAGCTTCTGTTCCGCGCCGCCCGCGATGGTGGCCTTGGCATCAGCGCATGGGGATCTCGTTTGCGGTGGTTTTTCTGGTCGTGATATTTACGGGGATCGCGCTAAATCATACGGGCGGCCTGCGATTGGATCAAAGGGGCATCCGCGCAGATTGGCTGTATGATTGGTATGGGATCAAAGTCGCGGGCGAGCCGATTTCGTTCACGGTGGCGAACGATTGGGTCGTGGCCTGGGACGGGCGCCTCGCGTGGAATGATCGATTGCTGGGCGAAGCTTCCACGCTGCGCGGAGCGGTTCGAATTGGTGATGAACAAGTACTGGTCCTGACCGACGAACTTTGGGTTTTGACGATCGATGGCGAAGTCGTGGAACGGCTTAATTCTGCGGCGCTGCCCGCCGGAGAACCGCTGCGGCTGGCGGCACGAAGTGAGGACAATCCGATCGTGATCGAAACGACGGAAGGGATCTTCGTCAGTGGGGCGGATTTGTTGAAATGGTCGCCGGTAGCAGAGCGCTCCGCGCTGGTTTGGTCAGAAGCCGGAGTGGCTCCGGAACGAACTTTGGCGCGAATGCGGAGAGTGCTCCGAGGGGAGGATCTCACTCTCTATCGAATAATGTTGGACCTACATTCGGGACGATTTTTTGGGCGAGCCGGGGTTTGGATCGTCGACGCATCGGCTCTCGCGTTGGCGTTTTTGACGATTAGCGGCACTTGGTATGCATTAAGAATTAAGCGCCGATCATGAGTCACCGCCCCACCCGCAGACGTTTCCTGAGCATTGTCGCCGTGCAGACGGCCGCTTTGGTCGCGTGGGGAGCGACTCCGGCTCGCGCGGCGGATCGGATTGTTCCGCGGCGTTGGCGCGGGATTGCGTTGGGGGGCGAGGTCGGCATCGATCTCTTTGGCGGAGATTCGCAATCGAAAATCTTTGAAAAGTGCCGGAGTGAGATGCTGCGTTTGGAACAGATTTTCAGCCTCTATCGCGATGATTCGGAATTGAGTCAGTTGAATCGAACGGGGCAGTTGGGCGAGGCCTCGGATGAGTTGCGTGAGGTGATCCAAGTGGGACTCGATATGAGTGTTGCGACCGCCGGGGCGTTTGATGTGACGGTGCATCCGCTGAGTGAGATGCTGGCCGCGGGAGAGACGGATCAGGATCGTTTGTCGGCGGTGCGAGCGCTGGTCGATTACCGCGCGTTGGAGATTGAGGGGCGCCGGGTGCGATTGAATCGAAAGAACATGGCGGTCACGCTCAATGGGATTGCGCAGGGTTTTATCACCGACCGCATTACGTCGGTGCTCGGCGAGGCGGGCTACACTGCCGCGTTAGTGGATATGGGGGAAAAGCGGGCGTTGGGCGCGCATCCCGAAAATCGACCGTGGCGCGTTGGCGTGCGTTCAGCGGTGACGGGGAGTTCGGACCTGGCGGGGGTGTTTGAACTCGGAGCGAACCGGGCAATCGCGACATCGGGAGGTTACGGGCAACGGTATGCAAAGGCGGGATTTCACCACCTGTTGGACGCGAGAAGTGGACGCAGCCGCACGGGGTGGGAAAGCGTGAGCGTGATGGCGGATAGCGCCATGGTCGCGGACGCACTTTCGACGGCGTTGAGTGTCAGCGAACCGGCGGAAGCCGAGCGGATTCTCGGCGCTTTTAATGCGGCGCGACCAGCGGCGAAAGTGCGGACGACCCAGGGTGATTGGGTATCGATCGGCCTGATCTAGGATTTACGACCCTCGTCGTATTCGAAGTATTCAATCATGGTGACGATGTCATCGCGATCCTGGAGTCCACTGCTTTGTTTGCGGTTGGCGAGTGACTCAGTCACCTGGTCGCGCCAGCCGAGTTTGGTCACGTAGTGATTCCAGATCAGTTTATCGGTGTCGTTGAGTTCGCGTCCGGTGGAGAAGGCCGCCCGGAGCACGTCTTCGTCCGATTTCATTGCGAGGGTCTTGGCGTGGAGGTCGTCGTAGCTGACGCGCAGGTATTCGCAGAGGCGTTTGTCGAGCCCTTCGCCCATGTTCTCTATGAAATCGGCGTGCAGCGATTGGGTCGCATGGAAGCGGATTTTGCTGAGCATGCGCGGGAAGTAAACTAAGCCGAGAGTTTCGGTGTAGGCACTGATCGGGTATTGGTCGGCGGACATGGCGGTGAAGTAATATTGGCGGGGCGGGGAGTGCAATCGCAGCGGCCACATTCTAAACGGGAGCTTCCGCCACGTCGACAAGGGCCCTGCGCTTTGTCATGTATGAAGTGACAAAGACTGGTTAGGTAGTTGACCGGAGTCGGTTGGGGGCGCGCGGAAGTTAGAGTTTGATGAGCGCGGCGGTGGGGGGGACGTCTTTGATGATTTGGGAAGGTTCGGGGCCGACGCCGAGGTAGCGGAGGTTGGGGAGGTCGGCATCGGAGGGCCAGGCACCTCCCTCGTAGGCAACGTCCAGAGTGCTGCGCAACATGGCGGCGATGTAGCGTCGGGCGTTGGTGGGCAGGTCGGTGAAATGACGAACGCCGGTGATGTCTTCGGTCCAACCGGGGTGGGTGGAGTAGACGGGTTTCAGGGTTTTGCGCACGGCCTCGTTGCGGGGCACGTGAGCGTAGCGCCGGCCGCTGGCGTCGGCATAGGCGGTGCAGATGAGGAGATCGCCTTGCCAGTCCCCATGGTGGGTGAGGGCATCGGTTTTGTTAATCATCAAGTCTTGGAAACCACCGTAGCGCAACGCGTCGCCTTTTTCCACGGCGTCGAACCAGCCGACCATGCGTTGGCGGCCGGTGGTGGAACCGAATTCGAGTTTTTTGAGCAGCGGCGTGAGCGGGTGGGCTTCATCCATCTGCGTGATGAAGGTGTGGGTGCCCACCTTGGTATCGTAGGCTTTGGCGACGCCGAAGGTGTGCACGCGTTGCACGGGGATACCGGCGCTTTCGAAAAACTCGGGGGTGTAGGTGTGGGAGGCGGTGACGTTGGGCGAGAAGCCGTGACGTTTATCGAGCCAGTAGGCTTGGCCGAATTCGCCGAGGATGGTGCGACCGGCGGCTAACTCGCGGCGGATGAGCTCGCGAACCTCGCAGATTTGGGGCCCCAGCTTGGTGCCGGCGTCCCAGTAGGTTTTGATCAGCGCTTCGAGGTTGAGGCTGAAAGGGCCGTCGCCGCGGAAGCGGGTGAAGTCGAAGTCAGCGGCGGGGAGGACGCCGGCATCGATGGCCGCCTGATTGGCGCGGGTTTCGGCGGTGGTGAGTTTGTCGAAGAATCCGGCGAAAGTCGCGGCATCGACTTGGCAGACATGTTGGATGGTGCGCAAGGCGCGGTCGGCGCGCTGAGTGACTTTGCGGGCGTAGAAATTGGGGCCGGCCAGAAAGTCGGAGTAGGTAATCTGCCATTGGCCGACCTCATCGGCGTAGGCGGGGGTGATGCCGCGCCCGGTGGAGCCCCGCGGTTCTTCGTGCAGGACGTTGGCGCGGTAGTGTTCCCAGGAGAGATCGAGGAGGCGGTGAATGAGGTCGGAGACCATGGTGCGCTCGTCGATGGCGAGACGACTGATCACCGCGTAGCCTTTGGCCTCGAGGGGGGCGGCTTCCCACCAGATTTTGCAGGGATCGGCGACGACGCCGCAGCCGATGGCGAGGTAGGTGATGTCTTTTTCGACGACGCCGGAAGGCAAGAGGTTGAGTTTTACGCCGGCGGCGGTGTGGCCGGAATTGGCGCCACCGTTAACCTTGAGCACCGTGGAAACGGCGCGGGGCGTGCCAGCGAGTTCTTCGCAGACCTCAGGAACGAGGCGACCTTTGCCTTCGTCACCGAGTGAAATGCCGACATCGGCGATAAGTTGGCTGGAAAAGGGGATGAGGGACATGATTGCAAAATTAGGGAGCAACCCGGAGTCGAGCGGATTGAAACCACCCCCGTTGCCCGCAAGGGAAAAGCGCACTCGTGCCGGATGGGCAAGTGCGGAATCGTTCGGCGAAGAGTTTGGCCGATGGCAGCACTGCGGCCGGGTGGTCCGATTAGGATTTTACGCCGGCTTTGATTTCGATGACATCGTGTGGCGTGGATTCCTTTTGGCCGGCGGGGCTCACGCGAATGTAGCGGGCGTTTTGGCGGAGCGTGGTGAGATCGGGGGCCCCGAGGTAGCCCATGCCGCTGCGCAGACCGCCGACGAGGTTGGCGAGCACGTCGTCGACCGAACCGCTGACCTCCTTGAGGGCTTCAATGCCCTCCGCGGTGGCTTTGCGGGTCGGGTCTTCTTTACTGTGACCGTAACGGGCCGCGGAGCCGTCTTTCATGGCGGCAAGTGAGCCCATGCCGCGATATTGTTTATAAACCTTCCCATTGATCTCCATGATCTCACCGGGGGCTTCACCGCAGCCGGCGAGGAGTCCGCCGAGAATCACGGCATCGCTGAGGGTGAGCGCTTTCACGATGTCGCCGCTCTTGGCGATACCGCCGTCCGCGATGATTTTCACGTTGCGGTTCTTCGCGCCGTGGGCGGCGACGTGGAGGGCCGTGAGCTGCGGGATGCCGACCCCGGCGACGATGCGGGTGGTGCAGATGGAGCCGGGGCCTTGCCCGACTTTGATGGCACTGGCACCGCAGTCGGCGAGGTATTCGACGCCGGCGGCGCTGGTGACGTTGCCGGCGATGATGGTGAGGTCGGGGAAAGCGCCGCGGACGAGTTTGACCATTTCGCCGATCCCGGCGCTGTGGCCGTGGGCGACGGAGATGGCCACACAGTCGATGGATTCGTGCACAAGTTGAGCGACGTGATCGATGATGTGGTCGCGATCGAGGGAGCCGTCGGGACGGCGCACGGGAGAAAGGGCGGCGCCCACGATGAGGCGGAATTTAGAATCGCGGGCGGCGCGGCGGCGGGTGGCGGTTTCGGAGGTGATGCGCTCGACATCAGAAAACGTGGCGAGGCCGCGGAGGTGATCTTCGCCGTCGACCACGAGCATCTTGTGAATGCCCATGTGTTGGGTAAAGAAGGCGTCGGCGGCCTTGATGGGATCGGATTTGAGGGCGGATTCGGAGACGGTATGGATTCCCGCGCGGGGCGACATGGCCTCGGCGACAGATTTGCTGCGATAGCGTTCCCGGACGGTGCTACCGGAAAGGAGACCAACGAGTATTCCATGCCGATCGACGACGGGGAAGGTGCGAAAATCGTAGCTCTTGGCTTCGATCATATCGAGAACGTCGCCGATTTTCTGTTCGGGGGAGACGGTGATCGGATCTTGAATGAGGCCGTGGATGTGGCGTTTGACGCGGGCGACCTCTTTGACCTGCTCGCGGGCGGGCATGTTGTAGTGGATGAGCCCGAGTCCGCCGTTGAGAGCCATGGCGATGGCCATGCGCGACTCGGTGACGGTGTCCATGTCGGAAGACAACACGGGAATGGAGAGGCTGATTTGTTCCGACAGGACGGTGGAAGTGTCGGCGTCTTTGGGCAGGATTTCCGAGTAGAGCGTGGCGAGCGAGACGTCGTCGAACGTGAGCCCGACGGGGCGATTTGCGGCAAAAAATGCGTTGGCCGTTTGATAAAATTCGGCGTCGAACGCGGCGGCGGAGGAGAGTGCAACCTGAGTCATGAGTTGCCGGGAACGTAGTAGGCTACGGGGACGCGGGGGCAAGGGAGAAAGCAGATTGAAGTAAAATCGGGGGACTGCGCGCGGTCGGTGGAAGGCGAAGCGACTGAAGGGCTGGGCCTCGTCGGGGCGCGCGGGGGGGGCACCCGCGTCGTTACAAATTCGAGGAGGGCGGGGATTTTTATGGGGATGGAATTTGAGAAAATTTTGCAGTTTGAGGTTTGGGCGGAGTGAGGGCTGATTGGGAGCGATGAAAATTTGTGTCGCAGTAAAACCTTATCGGCTGGCGTTTCGGCAGGCCTTGCGAACGGCCCATGGAGTGTGGTCGGAGCGGCAAGGATTTTGGCTGCGACTGGAGGACGAAGGGGGGCGAGTCGGGTGGGGGGAGGCGGCGCCGGTGGTCGGGTTTGGGACCGATACCCTGGCGAGGGTGGGGGAGACGTTGACGAAGTTGGGCCCGGATGCGACGGAGGCGGAGTTGGATGAACTGGTTTCGGGGGGAGGGTGCGTTGGGTTTGCGGTGGGGGCGGCCCGGGCGGAGATGCGGGGGCAGGATGACGGGGTGGGGCCGGACTACCTGTCGGTGGCGGCGTTGTTGCCGGCGGGAGTCGACTGCTTACGCGCGATTCGGGGGCGATGCGAATTGGGTTTTAGAACGTTTAAGTGGAAAGTGGGGGTGGGGGATCCGGCGGATGAACGGGCACTGCTGGACGATTTGTTGAGTGAATTGCCGGACGGGAGTCTACTGCGCTTGGATGCCAACGGGGCGTGGGAGCCACGGGAGGCGGAACGGTGGCTCGCGGTGTGCGCGGATCGAGAGATGATCGAATACGTGGAGCAACCCTTGGCGCCGACCCTGCGGGGGGTCGCGGATTGGTTGATGGGGTTGGCGGGGGATTATCCGACGAAGATCGCATTGGACGAATCGGTGGTCGGCGAGGCGGATATGGAACGCTGGGTAGGAATGGGGTGGCCGGGCGTTTATGTGATCAAACCGGCTTTATGGGGCGATGTGGCGCGGTTGCTGGAGTTGGTGCGAAAGGACAAACTTGACGTGGTGATTTCGACGGCGTTGGAAACGGTGGTCGGGGCTCGATCGGTGTTGAAGGCCGGGTTCGCGCTGGGCGATAGTGCTCGGGCGTTGGGGACGGGAGTCTGGCCGTTGTTTCATGAGCCCTGGGCAAATGGCCCGACGGCGATGCCCTTTGTGCGTCAGCGGGACTTGCGGGGATTGGATGCGGTGGGCGCGTGGGAGGCCGGGGCGTGACGCGCGCGGAGTTTGCACAGTGTTTGGGCGGAGGACGGGAGCGCAGGGGCGGGAGCCAAGTGGTGGTGATTGAGGAGCGTGATCCGGTTGCTTTCCGGCGCGCGTTTGCGGATGCGGCGGTTGGCGACGGGGCGGTTTTTTTGGCGAATCCGGATTGGGGTGCCGCAGAGCGGGATGAATTTGAGGCGTTGGTTGGGGAAGAGGCGCGGAATTGGGATTCGGAGCGAGGCTGGCTGATGATTCCGACCGGAGGATCGAGTGGGCGAGTTAAGTTGGCGCGGCACGATCAAGCGACGATTGCGGCGGCGGTGGACGGGTATTGCCGCTTCTTTGGGGTGGAAAGCGTGAATGCGATGGGCTTGTTGCCGCTGCATCACGTGGGCGGTTTGATGGGATGGTTACGGTGCGCGCTGACGGGCGGGGTTTATCGCGACGGCGATTGGAAGGTGCTCCGGACGGGGCCGTTGGGGGAGCCGGCAGCGGGGGACTGGAGTGTGTCGTTGGTGGAGACGCAGTTGAAGCAGCTGTTGAGCACGGAAGCGGGGCGAGCGTGGTTGCGAGGATTTGGCCGCGTTTTGACGGGCGGGAGTGCGCTAAATGAGACGGTAGCGACGGAGGCGCGGGCGGCGGGCGTACGTTGTGCTCCGGGGTATGGCATGACCGAGACGATGGCGATGGTGGTGGCGCAGCGTCCGGCGGAGTTTTTGTCGGGAGGGGTGAGAGGGGGGGAGACGTTGTCTCATGCCCAAATTTCGGTGGGAGCGGATGAGCGAATTTGCCTCGGCGGATTATCACTGTTTCGTGGATACTGGCCCGATAGGCGCGCGGACGGAGATTGGGTGACGGCTGACCGGGGCGCGATCGAGGCGGACGGGCGGGTGCGGATCTGGGGACGCGTCGATGATGTCCTGATTTCAGGCGGGGAAAAAGTGAGTGCGACGGAAGTCGAGCGAGTGCTGGCGGAACTCATGCCGGCGGAGGAGTTTGCCGTCGTGGGCGTGCCCGATGCCAAGTGGGGGCAGCGGGTCGTCGTTTGTTACCGTGATGGAAGGCAGCGGATTGACGTCGGTGCGATCGAGACGGCATTGGCGGGCACGTTGGCAAAATTCAAATGGCCCAAGGCGTATGTCGCCGTAAAGGCATGGCCCGTTAATGCGATGGGGAAATTGAACCGAGAGCGATTGCGTCAACTCGCCGCGGGCAGCGGTGAATTACGCCGACGCATCGACCCACCGGGCGAGCGGAGCGGGTAGCGGAAGGCGGCGGCGGTCGGCCGAAGAAATACACGTGTGCTCGGTGCGGATTACCGCGGCGCGTTTCTCGGGGGGACCGAGTTTAAAGATTTGGTAGTCAATGGCGAAGGAGTTTTCCGAGAGGCGAGTCGGGGCGAGATTAACGTGGATTTTTTCGCCGCAGGTGAGGGAGCGGAGATAGGACGCTTCGCTTTTGGTAATGGGCACGATGACGCCGTGATCGGCAAAAAACCGGTTCAGAGGGAGATTGATGCTCCCGAGGGCTTCTTCGTAGGCTTCGTGGGCGATGGAAAGGTAGCGGGCGAAGAAGACGACGCCGGCGGCGTCGGTATCGGGAAAATGGATCGTGCGGAGGTAGGTGAAGGCGGCCATAGGAAAGTGAAGGAAATCTTAGGGGGGACGAGCGGAGGCAAAAGCTATTTTCACGATAAATACTTTTGAGCTGACGGTGAGGGGGATTGATCTGATAGCGTGAAGCGATGACGAAGAACGAAATAGCTGAGGTTTTGGAGGAGATTGGAGTTTTGATGGAATTGAAGGGGGAAAACCCTTTCAAAATTCGGGCTTACGGAGGGGGGGCACGGGTGCTGGAGTCGATGGAGCAGGAGGAGGTGGATCGGCTCGTCGCGGAGGAGAATCTCGACAGTATCAAGGGGATCGGCGTGGCGTTGGCGCAGAAGATCGGTGAATTGCACACGACGGGGAAGTTGGAGTTCTTTGAGAAACTGAAGGCCTCGATCGCGCCCGGGTTGGTGGAGATGTTGGAAGTGCCGGGACTGGGGGCGAAGAAGATCAAGGCGATTCACGACAAACTGGGGGTGGATACGATCGAAGGCTTGGCCAAGGCGTGCGCAGCGGGGAAGGTCGCGGAATTGGCTGGATTCGGGGTAAAGTCGCAGGACAAGATTGCGGAGGGGATTCGGAATCGGGAGGCCTATGGAAAACGCCATTTGTGGTGGCTGGCGAATGCCGTGGCAGAGCCCATTGTGGCAGGACTGAAAGCGCTGGCGGAAGTGGATCGAGTGGAGGCGGCGGGAAGTTTACGGCGAGGGATGGAGACGGTGGGCGATTTGGATTTTATCGTGGGTTCATCGACGCCCGAACCCGTCATGAAATGGTTCTGTGAATTGCCGGAAGTGAAAGAAGTCACGGCGCAGGGGGAAACGAAATCAAGTGTGCGATTTGAGAGTGGGTTGCAGGCGGATTTGCGGATCGTGCCGGTGGCCCAGTTCGTCTTTGCGCTGCATCATTTCACGGGCTCCAAAGACCATAATGTGGCCATGCGGCAGCGGGCTTTGGAGCGAGGATTGAGTTTGTCGGAATGGGGGTTGGTGCCGGCCAAGGGCGAGGGGACGGCGAAAGAGAAGGCGGAGAGAGGCGAAAGTGTGACGGTGGCGGATGAGGCGGGGTTATTTGCGGCGCTGGGGATGACGTTCGTGCCACCGGCCTGGCGGGAAGGCATGGGTGAGATCGAAGTGGCGGAGTCCGGCGAGATTCCGCGGTTGATCGAAGTCGGTGATTTGCGGGGGGCATTTCATAACCACACGGACGCGAGTGACGGTAAAAATACGTTGGTGGAAATGACGGCGGCCGCCGAGGCGCTGGGCTGGGAGTATTGGGGCGTGGCGGATCACTCGAAATCGAGTTTTCAGGCCAACGGTTTGGATGAAACGCGACTGTTGCGGCAGATCGAGTTAATCCGGGATTTGAATGCGTCGGGGCGGTTTACGACGCACGTGTTCGCCGGAAATGAGGTGGATATTTTGCCCGATGGACGGCTCGATTTTGAGGATGCGGTGTTGGCGAAGTTAGACTACGTGGTGGCGTCGGTGCATAATGCGTTTTCGCAGAGCGAGGAGGACATGACGAAGCGGTTGATTCGCGCGATTGAGAATCCGTTGGTCACGATGTTGGGGCATCCAACGGGGCGGATTTTATTGCGGCGGGAGCCTTATAAAGTCGATCTGGCCAAGGTGATTGATGCGGCGATTGCGAACGATACGATCATCGAGTTGAACGCGAGTCCGTGGCGGCTCGATCTAGATTGGCGTTGGTGGCGCAAGGCGGTCGATCGGGGGTTGGAGTGTTCGATCAATCCGGATGCGCACGAAACGGGAGGATTGAAACATATTGCGGCCGGGGTGAATGCGGCGCGCAAGGGAGGCCTGCAAGCGACGCATGTTTTAAATACGCGTAGTTTGGCGGAAGTTCGGGCGCGGTTAGCGCGGGGAAGAGATTCTAGCTGACAGGAGAGGATTGAGCATCGATAGCTCTGCGAGGATGAAAAAGGCACTAATCACCGGCATCACGGGACAGGATGGTTCGTACTTAGCCGAACTGCTGTTGGTCAAGGGTTATGCGGTGCATGGCTTGGTGCGACGGGCGAGCGCATTTAATCGAAGTCGGATCGACCATTTGCGAACGGATGAGAGTCTGGCGGAGGGAAGACTTACCTTGCACTACGGGGAATTAAGCGACGTGACGTCATTTCATCGTTTGCTGCACAAAATCGAACCCGATGAAGTGTATCATCTGGCGGGGCAGAGTCACGTGGGGTTGAGCTTTGAGATACCGGAAGTGACGTGTCAGGAGAACGCGATGGCGACGTTGCATTTATTGGAAGCAATCAGGGAGCTGGGTGGGAATACGCGGCTCTATTTGGCGATCAGTTCGGAGATTTTCGGGGCCCCGGACGTCGGACCACAAACAGAGAAGTCTCCGATTATGCCACGTAATCCTTATGGTGCAGCGAAGGCGTTTGCCCTCAATATGGGTCGCATTTACCGCGAGTCACATGGCCTGTTTGTGGCGAACGGGATTTTGTATAACCATGAATCGCCACGTCGGGGGGAGAATTTTGTGACGCGAAAAATTACGGCGGGGGTGGCGCGGATTACGACGGGGGATCCCAGGCCGATTGAGTTGGGGAATTTGGATGGGCGACGGGACTGGGGTTATGCTCCGGAATATGTGGAGGGAATGTGGCGGATGTTGCAGGCCGAGGATGCGGATGATTTTTTACTCGCGACGGGCAAGGCGACCACGGCACGTGAGTTCACGGCGGCGGCGTTTGCGGCGGGGGGAATTCCGATCGAATTTTCGGGCAGTGAAACTGACGAGATCGGCAGGCGACACGATAACGGTGAGGTGGTCGTTAAAGTTTCGCCTCGGTTCTATCGGCCGGTTGATTCGGGTAATTTACGCGGTGATGCGAGCAAGGCCAAGGAGCGACTGGGCTGGGTGGCCGAGACTCATGCGACTCAGTTGGCTCAAATGATGGTGGCAGCGGATCGGGCATTAAGGAAGGGCGAGCGCGAATGAGCGCCGGTGGGGATGAGTCGGTGGGCGGTCAGCGAATATTGGTGACCGGGGCAGCGGGGTTTATCGGGGCTCGAACCTGCCGCATGTTATTGGAGCAGGGCCACGCAGTCGTCGGAGTGGATAACCTGAACGATTACTACGATGTGCGCTTGAAGGATCATCGCCTCGATCTCCTGCTGGGTGGAGATGGCACGCGGATGGGCGCCGATCGGGGGAGTTCGTTTTTTGAGCAGGAGTCTGATTGGAAGCACGGAGAGTTTACCTTTCTGTATCTAGATATCGAGGACGGCGGCGCGGTGGCGCGACTGTTTGAGCGTTGGCGGTTCGATGCGGTGATCAATCTCGCGGCCAGAGCGGGGGTGCGCTACTCGGTAGAACATCCGGAAGTCTATGCGTCCACCAACGTGTCGGGGGCGGTGAATCTGTTGCAGGCGATGGCACGACATGGCACGCCCAAGTATGTGCTCGCCTCTTCGTCTTCACTCTATGCCGGTGCCGCCGCGCCGTTTAAAGAGACCGCAGATGTGACGCGACCATTGTCTCCTTATGCGGCCTCGAAATTGGGGGCGGAAGCGATGGCCTCGGCGTTTCACAACATGCATGGCATCGATGTGAGTGTGCTGCGTTATTTCACGGTTTTTGGACCGGCGGGGCGTCCGGACATGAGTCCGTTGAGGTTTATCAAGTGGATCGATGAAGGTACCCCGATCGAGCTTTTCGGGGATGGGACGCAGGCGCGGGATTTTACCTTTGTCGACGACATTGCGGCGGGCACGATCTTGGCGCTGAAGCCGGTGGGCTACGAAGTGATTAATTTGGGCGGAGGTCGGGAACCGATGACGATCAATGCGATGATTCGAGTGATCGAAGACCGGTTGAGGAAAACCGCATTGGTGGAGCACCAGGAGTTTCACAACGGGGACATGCACTCGACGCAGGCCGATGTGGGCAAAGCCGCCCGGCTATTGGGGTGGGCGTCGCAGGTGGATGCGGTTGACGGGTTTGGGCGGACGGTGGATTGGTACTCGGCGAATCGGGATTGGTTGAGGAAAATTGTGATCTAATTTTACTGTGATTGAAAAAATACGAGAAATCGCGGAAGCGGCCGGACGAGAAACCCTGCGCTTCTATGGCACCCAACTGACGGTCGATGCGAAGGCGGATGACTCTCCCCTTACTCAGGCGGATTTAGCGTCCCATCGTTTGATCGTGGCGCGATTGGCAGTGGAGTTTCCTGATATTCCGATCATATCGGAGGAGGATGGGGAACGGGATGAGGAGGCATTGGCGGCTTCGGCTCGGCATTGGGTAGTCGACCCCATGGATGGCACGAAGGAGTTCATTAAGCAGACGGGCTCGTTTACCGTGAATATCGGTCTGGTGGAAGACGGCGTGCCGGTGCTGGGCGTGGTGCATGTGCCGGTTTCAGGTCTGACCTACGGGGCTTGTCCGACTACGGGGGCCTGGCGAGCTGAAGCGGCCGGCGAGAGGACGGCGATAGCGACGACGGCGGCTCCGGAAAAATTGCGGATTGTGGCTAGTCGGGATCATGCCGGACCGGAGGTGAAAGCGCTGTTGGCAAAGTTCCCTGACGCGGAGTGTTTAAGCATCGGCAGCTCGTTGAAGTTCTGTCTGGTGGCGGAAGGCGCGGCGGATGTTTATCTGCGCGATGTGCCGACGATGGAGTGGGACACGGCGGCAGCTCAGGCGATTGTGACCCGTGCGGGAGGGCAGGTGCTCACGCATCCGGAACATCAATCGTTAGCGTATGGAAAACCAGACTACAGAAATGGTTCACTGCTGACGATTGGCGATGGGGATATTCTGTCCCGACTCTTCGTCGAAAAGTGATGCGGGCGTCAGAGTAAAAAGTGGACTTAGCCCAAGGTCTTCAGTTACCCAGTTCCTCCCTAGGTTAGGGGGCTTTTCTCTCCCCCCCTTTAAACACCTTCCTCACCCGTGCGCGAATCGCATCTTTAACTCCCCTTATGTCCAATCTATATCCAACCCACGATAAGGTGGTCTCCCGGACCGAGAAAGAGGCCCGGCTGAAGCAACGGGGGCAGGTGCTCTGGTTTTACGGTTTGAGCGGCTCAGGTAAGTCGACCATCGCGCAGGCGCTGGATCGGGAACTGCATGAAGCGGGATTTTTAACCAAGGTTCTCGATGGCGATAATTTGCGCGCCGGGCTCAACGGGAATCTGGGGTTTTCAGATGAAGATCGGGCGGAAAACATTCGGAGAGTGGCCGAAACGGCCAAGCTATTTGCCGAAGCGGGGTTCATTACCCTCGCGAGCTTCATCACCCCGTCGGAAGCGTTGAGAGAACAGGCTAAGCAAATTATCGGGGGAGGGGATCTCACCTTGATCTACACCAAAGCGTCGTTTGCCGCGTGTCAGCAAAGAGACCCCAAGGGACTTTATGCCAAGGTTGCGGCAGGAGAGGTGAAGCAGTTTACGGGCAAAGATTCTGGATTTGAGGAGCCCTCCGCAGGGGCTTCCGATGTGGTGATCGATACGGAATTACTGGATCTGGCCGCTTCGGTTTCGCGGGCCAATAGTTTGATAAAAATCAGAGAGTGAGGGATTAAAATCTTCCGGTGGAAATCAGTATTCTACGCTTCGTGAGTTTAAGTTACCTAAATTAGGTAACAAGCTAAAGAAAGAATCTTGACCCGTGAATTCGAATAGATGACCAATGCGAGTCGGGTTTTTGTTGGCCGCCGTGCTGGGTGAGCCTGTTTAGTCCTAATTTAAATTTTCCGCATGTCTTCATATACAGTTAACCACCTTCAGCATCTCGAGTCCGAGGCCATTTTTATCCTGCGGGAGACTGCAGCCCAGTTTCAAAAACCGGTTCTGTTATTTTCGGGAGGGAAGGATTCCATCGTGGTTGCGCATTTGGCAAAAAAGGCGTTTTGGCCGGGAAGGATGCCTTTTCCGCTGATGCACATTGATACGGGGCATAATTTCCCGGAGACAATTGCCTACCGAGACAAATATGTCGCTGAAATCGGTGCGCGTTTGGAAATCGCCAGTGTTCAGAAGTCGATCGACGACGGACGGGTTGAAGAAGAAAAAGGGGTTAATGCGTCGCGGAACGGTTTGCAGACGGTGACTTTGCTGGATGCCATTGAAGAGCATGAATACGATGCTGCCATTGGGGGGGCTCGGCGGGACGAAGAAAAAGCGCGCGCCAAGGAGCGGTTTTTCTCTCATCGCGACGAATTTGGGCAGTGGGATCCGAAGAACCAACGCCCAGAACTCTGGAATCTCTTCAACGGTCGCAAAGGGCAAGGGGAGCACTTTCGAGTATTCCCGTTATCGAATTGGACGGAGATGGATGTGTGGCAATACATCAAGCAGGAGAAGATCGAACTACCGGGACTGTATTTCACGCACGAACGCGAAATCATTAACCGAAATGGAACGCTTTTAGCGGTGACTGATTTCATAGCGCCGCTGGCCGGCGAAGTGGTTGAAAAACGCCAAGTGCGGTTTCGGACCGTGGGCGATGCCACCTGCACGGGAGCGGTGGATTCACCGGCGGCCGACTTGGACGACGTTATTGCGGAAGTCGCGGCGGCGCGGCAAACGGAGCGTGGGACTCGGGCGGACGACAAACGCAGTGAAACGGCAATGGAAGACCGGAAGAAAGCCGGATATTTTTAATATCCGCTTTCTTCAGTCTTAACGTCTCAACATCCCCAGTCTAAGAGTCATCAGTGGCAACTATTGAAAAATTCGAGGAACTCCGTGTTTGGCAACAAGCTCGTGAATTGAACCGCATGGCTTATAGAGTGACCATGTCCTTGAAAGACTACCCGTTCGTGGACCAAATGCGTCGCGCGGCTCTATCCACCATGAACAATATCGCGGAGGGTTTTGAGCGGAGAACGGATGCTGATTTCGCTCATTTTATTGTCATTGCCAAAGGCTCGGCCGGTGAGGTGCGAAGTATGACCTATGCTGCGGAGGACTTGAATTATCTTGAGCCGGACTCCGCACTAGAGCTGCGAAAACTGTCTGAGGAGCTCGGTGCCGGGCTTGGATCGTTTTCGAATTACCTACGTAAGAATACAAATAAGTAAGCGCCGCGACGCGCACTCAGACCATCGACCTCCCGACCTTGCGACCTCCAGACCTCCAGACCTCCAGACCATCCGACCTTCCGACCATCGACCTTTAGACCTTCCGACCTTCCGACCTTCCGACCTCCAGACCATCGACCTTGCGACCTCCAGACCTCCAGACCTTCCGACCATTCGACCTTTAGACCTCCAGACCATAGACCTTCAGACCTTCCGACCATTCGACCTTTAGGCCTCAGACCTCCAGACCTTCCGACCATCAGACCTCCAGACCTCCAGACCATCCCACCACCGACCTCCAGACCATAGACCTTCCGACCATTCGACCTTTAGACCTCCAGACCTTCCGACCTCCAGACCATCGACCTTGCGACCATCAGACCTCCAGACCATTCGACCTTTAGACCTCCAGACCTTTAGACCTCCAGACCATAGACCTCCAGACCATAGACCTTCAGACCATAGACCATCGACCTTCAGACCATCCGATCATTCGACCTTTAGACCTTCAGACCATAGACCTTCAGACCATAGACCTTCAGACCTTCAGACCATAGACCTCCAGACCATCCGACCTCCAGACCTTCCGACCTTCAGACCATAGACCTTCCGACCATAGACCATCCGACCTTCAGACCATAGACCATCCGACCTTCAGACCATAGACCATCCGACCTTCCGACCTCCAGACCTCCAGACCATCCGACCATAGACCATCCGACCTCCAGACCATAGACCTTCCGACCTCCAGACCTTCAGACCATAGACCTTCCGACCTCCAGACCTTCCGACCATCGACCTCCAGACCTTCCGACCATCGACCTCCAGACCTTCCGACCATCAGACCTTCCCACCAAAATGAGTAACACGAATTACGAAGACATGGAGCTCTTACGCTTTACTACTGCAGGTTCCGTTGATGACGGTAAGAGCACTCTGATTGGGCGGCTCATGTATGACACGAAGACGATCTTTGAGGATCAGCTCGAGTCGATCGAGAAGACCTCGAAACAACGCGGCGACGTGCATCTCGATCTCGCGTTGTTGACGGATGGACTCCGGGCCGAGCGCGAACAAGGGATCACGATCGATGTGGCCTATCGCTATTTCGCCACGCCCCGGCGGAAGTTCATTATTGCGGATACTCCCGGTCATATCCAATACACGCGCAACATGGTGACGGGGGCCTCGACCGCCAACCTCGCCATCATCTTAATCGATGCGCGCAAGGGAGTCATCGAACAGACCTGTCGGCATTCGTTCATTTCCAGTTTACTCGGAATCAAACACGTGACCGTGGCGGTCAATAAGATGGATTTGGTGGACTGGTCTCAGGAGCGGTTCGATGAAATCGTGGCCTCCTACAAAGCCTTTGCTAGCCGGCTGGAGATTCCGGAGATTACCTTTATCCCGATCTCTGCGTTGCACGGGGATAATGTGGTCAACAAGTCAAAAAATATGGCGTGGTATCAGGGAGCGCCCCTGCTTTATCACTTGGAGACGGTGTATATTGGCACCGATATGAATCACGTGGATCCGCGGTTTCCAGTGCAGTATGTGATTCGTCCCCACTCGGATGAGTGGCATGATTTTCGCGGATTTGCCGGACGCGTGGCGAGTGGGGTGTTCAAGCCCGGCGATGAAGTCACAGCGTTGCCCAGTGGATTTAGTGCCAAGGTGAAGGCGATTCACAGCCATGACGGCGAAATGGACGAGGCCTTCAGTCCCCACTCGGTGGCGATCACGTTGGATCGTGAAATCGACCTCAGTCGGGGTGATATGTTAGTCAAACCGCAGAATCAACCTACGGTAGGGCAGGACATTGACCTGATGTTGTGTTGGTTCTCAGAAAAGAAGTCCTTGGGAGTCAGAGGTAAATTCATAATCAGGCATACCAGCAAAGAATGCCGGGCCGTGGTGCGAGAAGTGCACTACAAAGTTGACGTCAATTCACTGCACAAAATCGAAGATGATAAGTCGGTGGGCTTGAATGATATTGCGAGAGTGACTTTGCGCACCTCGTCCCCGTTGTTCTACGATTCTTACAAGAAAAACCGGATTACTGGATCGGTGATCCTAGTGGATGAGTTTTCTAACGAGACGGTAGCAGCGGGCATGATCCGCTGATACCGTCGAGTGCAACGACGAAGGCCGAAAGGCCGAAGATGGTAAATTGAGCATCAATTTGGCCCACAGGGCCTGAGCGATCGGGTGCCCCATGGGCAGATCGTTCAGCAGACGGTAGCAGCGGGCATGATCCGCTGATACCGTCGAGTGCAACGACGAAGGCCGAAAGGCCGAAGATGGTAAATTGAGCATCAATTTGGCCCGCAGGGCCTGAGCGATCGGGTGCCCCATGGGCAGATCGTTCAGCAAACGGTAGCAGCGGGCATGATCCGCTGATACCGTCGAGTGCAACGACGAAGGCCGAAAGGCCGAAGATGGTAAATTGAGCATCAATTTGGCCCACAGGGCCTGAGCGATCGGGTGCCCCATGGGCAGATCGTTCAGCAGACGGTAGCAGCGGGCATGATCCGCTGATACCGTCGAGTGCAACGACGAAGGCCGAAAGGCCGAAGATGGTAAATTGAGCATCAATTTGGCCCGCAGGGCCTGAGCGATCGGGTGCCCCATGGGCAGATCGTTCAGCAAACGGTAGCAGCGGGCATGATCCGCTGATACCGTCGAGTGCAACGACGAAGCGCGACAGCGCGTAGATGGTAAATTGGTTTCTGCCGATTTGCCCGCAACGAAGTGAAGGGGAGAGGTGACGGAGTTCTTAACGCGAAGTCGCGAAGCCCGGATCGAGGTCGTGGCTGCCAGAATCGAGCCGGCCGGAATTTTACGCAAAGTCGGTAAGGGGAGGAGGGGCGCGAAGCAACGAATGGCCTTTGGCGGCGGAGTTCTGATTCCATAAAGTCGGGGTGACCGCACGGGATCGGCGCTAGAAGTGAATTGGAGCCAACCGGATCAGACGACCAGACCGGCGCTCCCTAGCAGCCTGTCGGACTTAGAAACGAATCTCAATAAGACGGCCTCGAAGGTGCCTCAGTCTCAATCCAATCACTTCGCGGCGAACTTTGAAGTCATCCTTGAGCCTATAGATCGCTTCGAGGGGTTAAGTCCGACAAGCTCCTAGATCCCACGACTGGGTCGCATGCTCAAATATTTCCCGTTTCAGTAGCGGAGACTTGAAAGCCTCGGTCTTGCGCGCCTAGGTAAGGTTTGATGTCCCTTTACTCCGAAACCGACCGGCCGGATCCGCAGCAGATCGCGGCATGGCGCCGAATGGGAGGTGTTAGACGCACGGAATTGGCGACGCGCCTGCGAGAGCAGACGGCTGCTGTCAAACGCGACTCATTGATGGGCAAAAACCCTGATTGGAATGAAGTTGAGGTAGCCGAAGCGTTGGCGCGTTACTTCCTGCGCGGTCATGCTTGATCTCATTCAGTTATTTGTCCGCCCGCTGCATGCGATCGGGATTGATTACATGATTTCTGGTTCGGTTGCCTCCATGTATTTTGGAGAGCCTCGGCTCACTTTGGATGTTGATCTCGTGCTGCATTTGGAAGCAGCAGATGTTGCCAAGCTTTCAAAGGTGTTTCCGGCAGAGTCGTATTATCTGCCACCAGAGGACGTCTTGGTGTTGGAGCAGCGACGGCCCAGTCGCGGCCATTTCAACGTGATTCACCATGAGACCGGCATGAAGGCAGATTGTTACCCATCGAGATCTCATCCGTATTGGGAATGGGCGTGGAAAAACCGGCGAAGCGAAACGATGGACGGTGGGGACGTTTGGTTTGCACCGCCTGAGTACGTTATTCTCTGGAAATTGGAATTTTGGCGGGAAGGAGGAGGCGACAAGCATCTGCGCGATATCGCCGGCATGCGGTCAGTGAGTGGGGAGACCTTTGACCAAAAATTTCTAGCGGAATCCACCCAAGTTCTGGGACTAGCCGGAATTTGGCGAAAAGTAGTTCAGGTTAAGTGATGCAGCCGTGGGCAGCAGATTGGGGCGGGTGGCAGGGGATGAAAGTTTAAGGCCTCAAAAAAGCGCAAAGATCACAAAAAGTGGAAGAGGCGGTGATCCGTCAGTCTGAAACTCAGACGGAGAGGTGCCGAGGCGGGAGACATGAATCCACGGCGGTTTCTTCAACCACAGTATAGAATTATTTTACCCCAAAAAATTCACTATTCACGACATGACCCCATGCGGATTGCCCCCTCCCTGACCTTCGTGCTTTCCTATCCCGCAGTCGCGGGACTGAACTGCGCTCAGCCAACTTCCCACTTTCCTACCTTCCATTTGCGACCGCGCCGCAGGCGCTTACCGCTCCGTCTAGGCACCAGTGGAACATGAATTTAAGGGTTGAAAAATGGAAGTACGACTTCCAAATATCATCCATGATAGATCGTGCTCAATACCGTAAATTGATCCATCTGGCTTTGAGTCGCGCGCCGATCGTGGCGCTGCTCGGGCCGCGCCAGTGCGGTAAGACGACGCTTGCGCGGGAGTTTCTCCCGGTCGTGTCTCCCACTTACTTTGATTTGGAAGACCCTTTGGTGGCTCAGTTGATGGAAAACCCGCTGCAAGCCTTGTCCTCGTTACGGGGGCTGGTGGTGATCGATGAGGCGCAGCGGTGTCCGGCATTGTTTCCGGTGCTGCGTGTGCTCGCGGATCGGGAGAATCAGCCGGGGCAATTCTTGATCTTGGGCAGTGCCTCGCCAGCGTTGGCTCGGCAAGCGTCGGAGTCTTTGGCCGGGCGGGTTGAAATTATCGAAATGCGTGGATTCGACACCTCGGAAGTGGGGCAGGATCACGCGGATCAACTTTGGCTTCGGGGTGGGTTCCCCCGATCTTTTCTGGCGGCCAACGAAGCGGATAGCGATGTCTGGCGGCGGCAGTTTGCGTCCACTTTTTTGGAGCGCGATTTGGCGGCGCTGGGATTTGGCCAATCGCCGGCTTTGATGGGCAGATTCTGGAGAATGCTGGCCCACTATCATGGTCAGATTTGGAACAGCAGTGAAGTGGCGGCATCGCTGGGAGTATCCCACCACACGGCGAGATCCTATCTCGATGCTTTGGAGCAGACGTATATGGTGAGGCGTTTACTCCCGTGGCATGGCAATCTGGGGAAACGCCTGGTTAAGTCCCCCAAACTTTATTTTCGCGACTGCGGCCTACTGCACACTCTGTTGGGGATCCGCGATAAAATGGAGCTGCTCACCCATCCGAAACTAGGTGCCTCCTGGGAGGGGTTTGTGATCGAGGAAATCATTCGAACACAGCAACCGGATGAAGTGAATTTTTATGCCGTTCACAGTGGCAGCGAGCTGGATCTGCTGATGCGGTGGGGAGATCGTCGGGTCGGAGTGGAAATCAAACGTGCCGACGCCCCCCGATTGACGCGCTCGATGAAGATCGCCCAGCAGGACCTTGGACTTGACGAGCTATGGGTTATCTATCCGGGAACTCGCGTGTATCCACTGGCCGAAGGGATCATCGCTCGACCGCTTCATAGCCAATGACGCACCCAAGCAAGGCGGAGACCGATGAGGCCGAGAGGCGTAGCGAGGTGAAGTGTCTCTGGACGCCTGGTATGCCGAGCGGGGGCTCCGCGTTCCCAGGGGGCGTTCTTCGTGAGTTCACTGGCTATCCCCTGCCAACCGGCGGGATTAAAACGGTATACTTATCTTTGGTTTACGGTCTATGCACGCCGCGCGGCTTGGGCATCACCATTGACTAATTCCTGATTTCCCATTTACCCGACCCGCAGCGTCGTTCTCTACCCACTATCGATTATCCGGAGGCAACGCCGCCGATTGATCGGTCGTAATCAAGGTGAAAGGTTTTACGGCGAAACGGTCTGGTAATGCCGAGGCAGAGGTGTAGCGGTTATGAGGGCTTCAGCCTTGCTGAGAGCGACGGGTGGCACACTCATTTGGATGTCGGCATAAGAATTCCCCTCCAGTCCAATGGGCAAACTAACGAGATATACTGGTATATTTTATGAAAGCATCTATTGAAGCAATCACATCGGAGGCCCTGCATCTTTCCCAAAACCAGCGATTGACCCTCGCCCACCGTATCTTGGCGAGGGTGGGGCCAGTGCTTGATGCGCAGGTCGAGCATGAGTGGGAGGTGGAGATACAGGAGCGAATACAGGAATACGATGCCGGCCTGCTAATCGGCATTCCCTGCTCAGGGCGATTTGCCGTGCTGGATGAAAAGCTGAAAGGATAAAGCACGAGTTTCTCCCGGAATTCCTATTTCAGCTTTTCCAAAATATCAAAAGGTGAGGTTTCACTCCTCTTCATCATAGACGCGACCGGGCAAAGCGCGGTTGGCGACAATGCAGCTGATCAAGAATCAAGATCTGATGTCATTCGCTCTGCTCACGGATCTTAATTTCCGCTCCATAAAATTCACAATTCACGACATGACCCCATACGAATTGCGACCCTATGTGAATTGCGCAAATGTAGGGGCGTTGCTTGACTGCGCCCGGATTGGGACGCGAACCATGAAATTCACAATTCACGACATGACCCCACGGGAATTGCGTTTTTTAGGCGGAATCAAACTTCGATTCGAACAGGTCAGATCTTGGAATGTAACTGTTCGGAAACCAAGGGATTGCAAACGCCCAAGTTTCGGTTTCCATCCGGCTTTCCCTCAAAAATGAAACCAGTAATATTTAAAATCCAATGTGCGGCATAGTCGGATATATCGGACCGCATCGAGCGGGCTCTATTTTGGTAGAAGGGTTAAAACGCCTTGAGTACCGTGGTTATGACTCGGCGGGTTTGGCCACGATTGAGTCCAACGAATTGCGTGTCATCAAACGGGTCGGGCGGGTAGCCGAGTTGGCGAAGGCGACGGCTCTACTCAAACCTCAGGGGAATATTGGTATTTCCCATACCCGTTGGGCCACCCACGGAGGGGTTACCGAACCGAATACCCATCCGCACGTCAGCAACGACGGTCGGCTGGCGCTGGTGCACAACGGCGTCATCGAAAATTACGACGCGATCAAACGTTTCCTGCTAAGCCGAGACTACACCTTCCGGTCCGAGACTGACACCGAAGTTCTGACCAATTTACTGGAATACCACTACGCGAAAGAAGATCAGGCTCAAGGTTGGTTGGGCTTGGTGAATGCGCTGCGAAAGACGCTCCTACACGTCGAAGGCACCTATGGATTGGTCATCCTCTGCCAAGACTTTCCCGACCGCCTCCTAGCAACGCGCAAAGGCTCACCGCTCCTCATCGGAGTGGGAGACAATGAGCATGTCGTGGCATCGGACGTTTCCGCCTTTATCGGGCGTACCCGCAATGTGGTGTACTTACAGGACGGAGAGGTCGCGGATGTTAGGGCCAACGAATTGAATCTTACTTCGGCGGAAGCTGCGGTGATCGCACCGATCGTAAACGAAGTCACTTGGAATGCTGAAGATGCCGAAATGGGGGATTACGACCATTTCATGCTGAAGGAAATTTTCGAGCAACCGGAAGCACTGAAAAATGCCATGCGGGGTCGATTCTCTACCGACGAAAGCACGACAGTCTTCGGCGGACTCAATCTTTCGCCAGCTGATCTACGCGGAATCAAACGCATCCATCTGCTGTCCTGTGGCACCGGTTGGCATGCCTGCTTGGTGGCGGAACATCTCATCGAACGCTACGCCCGTATTCCGGTCGAAGTCGACTACGCCTCGGAATTTCGTTATCGAAACGTACCCTTGGATCCGGCGACCCTTTTTATTGTCATCTCGCAGTCGGGGGAGACGATTGATACCTTGTCCGCCATGCGCGAAGCCAAACGCAAAGGCTTCAATGTTTTGGCAATCTGTAACACGGTGGGGTCTTCGATTGCCCGCGAAGCAGATGGGGGTATCTATCAGCATGCCGGACCGGAAATCGGGGTCGCTTCCACCAAGGCGTTTACGTCGCAGGTCTTGATCGCGGCGATGCTCGCGATTCATCTCGGTCGCTTACGGGATCTGAGTTATGCGGAAGGGTCAGCGCTCGTGAAGGCACTCAAACGAGTGCCTGAACTGGTGGAGCAAACGTTGAAACAAGCCGAAAAAATAAAGGTGGTGGCAGAAGCTTTTGCGCACCACCCCGATTTTTTGTTTCTAGGACGGATGGATCTATTTCCGATCGCGTTAGAAGGGGCACTGAAACTCAAAGAAATCTCCTACATCCATGCGGAGGGCTACCCTGCCGCCGAGATGAAACACGGTCCGATCGCACTGATAAGTAAAGATTGTCCGTCATTGGTAATCGCGCCCCGAGGGGAACTATTGAACAAAGTCATCTCGTCGATGCAGGAAGTGAAAGCGAGGGGCGGCCCTATCATTGCGTTGACGAACGAAGGCACGGAACTGCCCGCAGGACTGGCGGATGCCACCCTAATTATTCCCGAGTGCGACGATATTGTATTACCGCTGTTGGCGACGATCCCACTGCAACTCTTTAGTTATTACGTCGCCTGCGCTCGAGGCTGTGATGTTGATAAACCACGCAACTTAGCGAAAGCGGTGACGGTGGAGTAGAGGGCTAGTCGCGAGCCCGAAACTTAAAAGTGGGAAACCTGAAACTTGAATAAGAGCGAGGGGTGGAGTCGGCGAGTCGCGGAGCGAATCGATGACGCCGACGGGGTCCTCCGGGCACGCGAGGAACCTAATGGAACCTTGAGATCTGAAGCTTTGAAATTGAAAGCCAAGAGATCAGAGGTGAAACAAAAAAAACGAGCAGGAAACCACATGATGACATCCCACGAGCAAAAGATCCAGATGCGCCAGCGAACGAAAGCGTTCGCGAGCAGAGTGGGGCGCTTTTATTGCGGGTTGGATAAGACTCGCGAAGAATTGAAAATTCCGGGGAAACAGTTGCTTCGGCCGGGGACGTCAGTGGCCGCCAATTACCGAGAGGTTTTCCGTAGTCGTCCTTCGGCGGAATTAATCGCGAAAATTCGATCGGATTCGCAAGAGGCGGATGACGTTTCAACTTTGCCTGGAGTGATTACGTGATGACTGCGGAATCGACCTTGGGCTGATTGAGCCGATTCGGAACGAGTCCGATGAACTGATCGCAATTTTCGTGACCAAGTCGAAAAGTGCCAAGGAAAACCCAAAGGGATCCGTCTTCAAGATTCAGCGCTCAGGTTTGTCTCCACATTCAGGTTTCAGGTCTCCAGTCTCAGGTTTCTTTAGCCCCAAGTGTAATTATGAATAAAATCTTTGGAACTGACGGTGTGCGTGGCACGGCGAACATTGAGCCGGTGACCGCCGAAACTGCCCTGAAGCTGGGGCGGGCGGCGGCGCACGTATTTAAAACGCAATATGATCAGTCGCGTGGCGGCGGGCGACATAAGATTGTGATCGGCAAGGATACTCGTCTTTCAGGTTACATGTTGGAGAACGCCATCGCGGCCGGAGTGCTTTCCATGGGGGTGGACGTGCTGTTGGTCGGACCATTGCCCACTCCCGGCGTGGCTTATGTCACCCGCAGCCTGCGGGCCGACGCGGGTATCGTCATTACTGCCTCTCATAATCCCTACGAGGATAATGGGATTAAGTTCTTCCGAGCCGACGGGTATAAGCTGGATGATCCGATCGAACGGCGAATCGAGGAACTGGTGTTCAGCGGTGAAATCGATGACATTCGCCCCACCGCCGATGCGATCGGCAAGGCGACCCGGATTGATGATGCGCTGGGACGCTACATCGAATACGCCAAATCTTCCTTCCCTCGCGGGTTGACGCTTGAGGGGCTCAAAATCGTGGTCGATTGCGGTAACGGGGCTGCTTACAAAGCGACGCCCTGCGCCCTGCGGGAACTGGGAGCGGAGGTCACGGTTTTTGGTCATCAACCCACGGGGCGGAACATCAATCTGGATTGTGGCTCGATGTATCCGGAGGTGATTTGTGCCCGGGTGAAGGAACTCGGCGCAGACATCGGCATTGCGCACGACGGCGATGCCGACCGCGTGATGCTCTGCGATGAATATGGGGAACTGCTCGACGGAGACGACATCATGGCGATTGCCGCGCTCGATCTCCTCTCCCAGGGGAAACTCGCCCAAAACACTCTGGTCGCGACCGTGATGAGCAATGCGGGCTTGGACATCGCCATCAAAGCGGCTGGCGGACAAATCGTGCGGACGGGCGTGGGCGACAAGCTCGTGATCGAAGAAATGCTTCGTTCCAACCACAATTTCGGTGGTGAAGCCAGTGGCCATCTGATTTTCCGGGATTACGCCAGCACGGGGGACGGACTCGTGGCCGCGTTGCAGATTCTCAGTATAATGAAGAACCGGGGCCAGCCCCTCTCGGCGCTGCGCCAAGGCTGGACCCGCCTCCCCCAACTGGTCACCAACCTCAAAGTCCGGGTGAAAGCACCGTTGGTTGATTTGCCGGAAGTTTTGTCGCTGGTATCGGAAGCGGAGACAGTTCTCAAAGCGCAGGGAGGGCGTGTGTTTCTGCGGTACTCCGGCACCGAGCCTAAGGTGCGGTTGCTCCTTGAAGGAACCGACCAAGCGGAGCTGCAGCATTGGTCGGTTCGAATCATTACCCAGCTGCGCAAGGAAATTGGTGCATGATACAGGGGGCTTTTAGGCTCAAAATACCCTTTCATGTTTTCACAGGTCTCCAGAGCGCGGGAGCGCCCAAATGGTGCGCCGGAACGGCGTGCCCCGAAGGGGTGTGATGTGGGTGCCCTTTGGGCAGTTGAAGAACAAATTACACAGGTGCGATCCGCATAAAGGCAGGGGACTGGGGATTGGTATCCTGTATTCATCCGTGTAATTTGCTCCTCTGTCGCCCAGAGGGCACCTGCCATCGTCCCCCCTGCGGGGCACACCGTTCCGTTGCGCCATTTGCGATTCATGATGCCCACAAATGTGGGCCCCCTCACGCATCGCCCTTCCACTTCGTTTCAGGGCCAAACCTCCAGTTCGACAACCTCCGGCCTCGCGGCCTACGCACCCGCTCCCGCGCTTCGTGTGGTAAAGAATTCCGGGGTTGGGTGTATGGAGGGAGGGTCGTCAGCATAGGTTTTTTTAAACGCAAGGGCGCGAAGTGAGGAGCAGTAGGGTGGAATTGATCCAGCGATTTGGCCGCAAAGAGGCACAAAGGTTTCAACTGGATTCGGGGTCAGTGGGTGTTTACGGGCGCGCGGTGAGGGAGGCGGCTTTGCCGCCGGGGATTGGATATTGATTAATTGTTAGCGGAGGGGGGCGACCGAGAAACGGTGGACGGAAGTCGTGGGGAGGGACTGGCGATTTATGACTAGCGGCCAGAAATGGACATTCAGAAAAGAAACTTGAGAGGAGGATCGATCAGGCTATCGTCATACGGATGGAAACCGTCACCATATCGCCAAAGTTTCAGATCGTGATCCCTCGAAAGGTCCGTGAGACCATGGGGTTGAAGTCAGGCGAAAAGGCTGGCGTCATTTCTTTTCGCAATCGCATCGAGGTCATCCCAGTGCGAAACATGCGCGCGCTGCGAGGGTATCTTCGGGGTATCGACACCTCTTTCACCCGCGATCCGGATAGGGGATGAATGTCGTCGATTCTTCCGCGTGGCTGGCCTATTTCGCCGACGAGCCGACGGCAGATTTTTTTGCGCCTGCCATTGAGGATATTGGTCAGCTCCTCGTTCCGGTGATCTGCCTGTATGAAGTATTCAGGGTCATCCTGCGGGAAAAAGGGGAAGAGGACGCTTTTACCGCAGTCGCCGCGATGCAGCAGGGCAGGGTCATCGATCTGGATGCAACCTTAGCGATTGAGGCGGCGGCGACGGGAGATGACGAGAAACTCGTTTTGGCGGATTCCATCATTTATACGATCGCGCAAAAGAATTCTGCAACGCTTTGGACGCAGGATGCGCATTTTAGTCAAAAACCAGCGGTGCGCTACTTGGCAAAGCCAGTCATCTGACGTGCTGGCGTCGTCAAGCAACGCCCATTGTTGTTACATCGGAACAGGCGTGGGCGAATGAGACGCCGGGCGGCGAAGCCGCTGGTTAATGGTTGGTGGGGGGCGGGGACGCTTCCGGTTAATAGATATTGGTGAGTTGTTGATGGAGCGGTGAGTCGGTGTTGGACCGAGAGGCAGGTTTTTTTGGCCGCAAAAAGGCGCAGAAGTCGCAAAAACAGGAGGGATCGGGGGCCGTCAGCCACTGGTTTTTATACCACGGATCACAGACACGATCCGCATAAATGCAGCGGAGTGGGGATTGGTATCCTGTATTTATCTGTGAAATGCTCCTTCCTCCGCCCTGAAGGGCACCCGGCTCAGTCACCCTTTCGTTTCACTCCAGGGCGCGACCTTCGGCCGCACCATCTACGCCTCACGGCTCCGTCCGTGGTGAAATTTCCGGGTTCGTTGGGCGGGCCCTCAGCCTGGGGGTTTTTTAACCACACGAAGCGCGGGAGCGCGTAGATGGTACGATCGTAGATCGTGCCCCGTAGGGGTGATGATGGCGGGTGCCCTTTGGGCGACAGAGGAACAAATTACACAGATACGATCCGGATAAAGGCAGGTGCAAACCGCATAAATGCAGCGGAGTGGGGATTGGTATCCTGTATTTATCTGTGAAATCCGTGGTTAAAAAATCCGAGCTTGGGTTCGTTGGGGTGGGCCGTCAGTCAGTGACGCCCGGTTCGAAGAGGTGCCCAAGATTCGAGGATTAACGACTAGCAGCCTGACTCGCTGAGCGGCGCCACACTCCTGACTTGCGGATGGGAAAAGGTGACTTAGATGAAGAGCTATGAGCGTATTGGAAATCAAGCAGCAGGTCAGTCGGTTGAGTAAACGAGATCGACAAGACGTTTACGCCTACTTCGCCCGATTGAAACACGATACTCCCGCATGGAAACGAGTCGCAGCCAAGCGAATCGATGCCATGCAAGCCGGACGACGCGTGAGCATGGAAGAATTGGCAACTCGCGTTAAGCGTGGATGTTAACACCTATCAAGCCAGTTTTTAGGAAAACTCAGCGGAATCGTTGTTGGCACTGCCGATTCGTCGACAACGGCGAGCCATGATCGCCGCGCAGCAACTCGCGTGGGATCCTGGTGTTGTCAGTGATTATAGGATTAAGGACGAAGTTGGTCGTGATTTGGATCACCTGCTAGTCGATGGATTTGTGATCACCTACTGGATCGACCACGCGGCGAAGATGGTCATGGTCCTAGAGATAGACGACACGGTCTGATTGGATGGAAATTTAACGCGGAGGCGGACGCTTTGCATCGGGTTAATAAATAGTTATTAATAGGGAATAGGACGTGATTAAGCGTTGACGGGGCGAGGCGGACGGCGAGGCGCGGAGGCGAAGGCATGAATTCACGGCGGTTTTTTCTCCTGAGGGATTGAACGTTTCTCGATCTCAAAAATTCACAATTCACGACATGACCCCCTCGCAGATATTGCTTAACAAATTTTTATTCACGGATTGGACTCATACCATCATGGATACGATCCGGATACGGACTGAGGGGCAGGTGCCGCGAGGCAGGGTGGTTTTTTTAGATACAATCCGCATAAAGGCAGGGGACTGGGGATTGAGTTCCAACAATCGGAAGAGATGAACAAACCTCACAATTCGCAGCCAACCCAGTTAGATCGATGGGTAAGAAAGTAGCAAGTAACGGCCTGCCCCTCCAACACGCCCTCCATCCTGCCCACCGTAGGCTTGGCGGAGGCGGGAGGCTCGGCGGCGGCGGGTCTCAATCCTCAGGTTTTGCTCCTTCCCCCGCCCTGAAGGGCACCCGTGTCGTCGGCCCCTTGGGCCATCGCTGCTGCGATGCCATCTTCGCGCTGCCGCGCTTCGTCAAGTTTCAGCTCTCAGGTTTTCTCCTTCTCATCCGTCAGCCCTCAAGTTTCAAGTCTCTCAGTCCTTCGAGCCATGGTCGACCTCAGTCCAGTCCAAATCAGCCGCAGTTGTTTCTTCTTCAAAGAAGCGAAGGGGCGCAGCTCACTTCGCAACAAAGCAGCTGGTCAAGAGTCAAGACCTGACGTCTTCTGCTCGCTTGCTCGCTTCATGAAATTCACAATTCACGACATGCCCCCACGGGAATTGCGCAAATGTAGGGGCGTTGCTTGACTGCGCCCGGATTGGGACGCGAACCATAAAATTCACAATTCACGACATGACCCCCTACGAATTGCGACCCCATACGAATTGCGACATGAGTTTGTCGCGGTTTTTTTGCGTAATTACACTTGGACTCACCGGGACGCTCTCGGTGGGATGGGCGGCTGTGCCGGTGGAGACTTCGCCTCCGATAGGCGGTTCGGCGGTGGAGCGGTTGAGCGGTGCTTTTGGCGAAGGTGTCGGGCGTAAAGCCCGACCCACAGGACAGGTGATCGTGTTTGGTGACTGACGCGGGTGCCCATCGGGCGGGGAGGGAACAAAACGATGGCGACTATGCGACGAGCGGTTTGCGGCAGGCCTCGTTGGTTCGTCCAGGCTTTCTTGGCTCGCTGGCACAAACGCAGATTGCCGGTGATCTTGGACGGGTTGCGCCCGATCGCTTGCATCGGTTGTGCCAGAACTTGGCCAATTATTTGCAAACTATGGATGAATGACGGTGGCAAAGCGAAGCTTCGGATGTTGGGAAATGGTGGCGACAGAGTCGCCGGAAAATTGAAAATGGAAAGTGGAAACGAGAAACGTAGAGAGCGGAGAGCGGAGGGCGGAGGGCGGAGATTTGAAAAATGGTGGCGATGGGGTCGCCGGAGAGTGGAGATTCGGAAATAGGAAATGGGGGAGAAGGCGACGAAGTCGCCGGAGAGTGGAAATGAGAAAATGGAAAATGGCGAATGGGGAATGGGGTACCGGCTTCGCCGCAGGAGAATGGAAAGTGGAAAGTGGAAATAGGGGGGGCGGCGGAGAGAGCGGAGCCCTCGGTGAATGAAAAATTGGAAATGGGAAATGGGGCGGCTTCGCCGCTGGAGAATGGAGAATGGGGGAGGACGCTTCGCGTCCGGTTAATGGGTGGCGACGAGGTCGCCGGAAAATAGGGTGTCGGTTATTCCTCCAGCGTTGGACCCCAAACCCATTAACTTCTAACGATTTACTTTTAACTCCGGTGTCAGAGCCGCCGGGCAACAGAGGTTGTGTGGCCCAAGTTCTACTTGCGGCTTGGCGGCCCCTGAAGCAGGGTTCTTGAATGGAACGCATCGAAATTAACCCCATGGTCTGCAACGGCAGACCCGTGATTCGCGGTACTCGAATAAGTGTTCAGGCGGTGCTCTCTTACTTGAGCGCAGGCGATGGGGTGGAAGACGTGCTGGATGCGCACCCTTCGCTGACTCGGGAGGATGTCATGGCGTGTCTCGCCTATGCTCGGCGACTAAGTGAGCTCCACACCACCGTAGCAGCCCTATAAATCATGATGCTTCGCTTCCTGTTGGATGAAAATCTGCCGGTTGCGCTGGCCAAGGCGTTGGCGATCTCTTGCCACCATGTCACAGATTTAGGCGAGCAACTGACTGATCAGGAGATTTGGGAAAGAGCCAGGCAAGCGAACGAAGTCATTTTGACCAAAGATGCTGATTTTTTCGAGCATCTCATCCTGATGGGGCCTCCTCCGAAAGTCGTTTGGGTCCGCACCGGGAATCTGCGCAAGGCAGAACTTGAGTCGTTGCTGATCGCGCAATTCCCCCGCATTCTGGAATTACTTGAGCGAGTTGATTTGATTGAGGTCCATTCCGGTTATTTGGAGACGTTTACGTATTCAAATGAATAAGGCGGAGGGTGACGAGCCGTCAGGCAGTGGGGCTTTGCCCCCTGATAATGGTAGATTTAAAATGGGGAAGAGGCGGAGCCGGTTAATAGCCGTGTGACAGTGAGGTAGTGAAAAGGTGGCGGAGGGAAATTGGAAATAGAAAGTTGAAAATGGAAAATACGGTGATCAGATGGGCCTGATGGGAAGCTCGGCGGCGACGCCGTCGGACCGCGAGTTACCATTCACCATGGCGGCTTCGCCGCCCAATAACGACTCACCCATTAACCCTAGCGGCATAGCCGCCAGCATCTACAGAAATTGAATGATCGTCTTTTTATTGATCCGATTAGCGGAAAGAGCGTGACCTACAAAAATCTGTTGGCAGAGGTCACAGCTGATTTGGTTTCTCTGCCGGTTGCTCTTTTTCCTCGGTCCTCGGAAGAGGCCGTATGGGCGTTGTTGAAGGCGGCGGTGCTGGGGCAGCCATTGACGTTGTTGGCTCAACCAACAGAGGGGAAAGAGGCTCCTCGGCACCCCGTGGCCGGAGGCGCTTGGCTCGATGTCGAATCGATGCAGAGTCAGGCGCTAGAACGGCCCGGATTCCAACTGACGCTGTTCACGTCAGGGTCCAGCGGTATGCCTGCGGCCGTCACCCATACACTACCGAGCCTAATCCGGATGCTGAAGGTCAGCCCTCAACATCGCGCCAACGTGTGGGGGTTAGCTTACAATCCGACCCATATCGCCGGTGTGCTGGTGATCCTCCAAGCGTTTTTCAACAGTAACGTATTGGTAAACTTGTGGGGAGCGTCCCCAGCCGACGTAGCCGCCAGAATTCGGGAGTATGGTATCTCTCATCTGTCGGCGACCTCGAGTTTTTATAGGCTCCTACTTCCGTTACCTGAGGCAGCCTCGGGGGTACGGTCCACAACCCTCGGTGGTGAGTCGGCCTCGAATGAATTGCTGGAGAAACTGAAGCAGAGTTTCCCCCAAGCTAAGGTCCACAATGTATATGCCTCCACGGAGGTCGGCGCGTTATTGATCTCGGACGGTGACACCTTTACGATCCCGGATGAATTGTTAGATCGGGTTGCCGTGCGTGAAGGCAGATTGTGGGTTCATCGGAGCCTGCTCGGAAAAACAGAAAGTGGAAATAGGATGGAAAGTGTGGGTGACAAAGTAGAAAATAGAAATTGGAAAATAAAAATTAGGAATGGAGAGGCGATCACGGACGGTGGAACGGTGAAGCGGTCGGAGGGCAGTGACGGAGCAACGCGGAAAGTGGAAAGTGGCCTTGAAAAGCTGAAAAGTAGAAAGCCGAAAGCGGAAATGGACGGTCCGCCTTCGCAGACTATGGCGCGACAAGTGAAACGGTCGACCAGCGACGCGGTGTTATGCTCTCAGGTTTGTTCCTCGTCTGCCCAAGGGCACCCGTCATCGTCACCCCTACACGACGCTCCGGGGCACGACCTTCGATCGCACCATTTCCGCGCTCCACGCGCTTCATCAGCTTTCAACTTTCAGTTTTCAGAATGGTACAACACAGGGGATGTAATCGACTGGGTCGACCAGGCCGCGGGAACGTTTCGGATCGTAGCGCGTGACCGCGATTGGGTGAATGTCGGCGGAGAAAAGGTTAATCCGCTCGACGTCGAGCGGGTCATTGAAGCCGTTCCCGGGGTCGCGCAAGCCCGGGTGTTTGGCCGCAAGAACTCAGTGCTGGGACAGGTGCTTTGCGCGGAGGTGGCCTTAAGGAAAACAGAAAGTAGAAAACAGAAATCGGAAATTACGGTGAAACAGTCTGACGGTTTTACAGCTTTACAGTCACACGGTTTGACTGATGAGTCGCTGCAATTGACTGAGGCGGTGCTGCGCGCTTGGCTCGCCGCGCGGTTGCCGACGCATAGTGTGCCTCGAATGATTCGGTTCGTGGACGCGATTGAGCAGACGCGGTCGGGGAAGGTGAAGCGGTGACGAAGCGGAGCTTCGGGAAATAGAAAATGGGGGCGAGGTGGAAAGCAGAAAGTGGAAAGCAGAAAACGGAAAGCAGAGAAAGAGGGGCCGAGTCGCATTTGACCGACGAGCCGCTGCAATTGAGCGAGGCTTATTTGCGAGCCTGGCTGGCCGCACGCTTGCAACCGGTTAAGGTGCCCCGCTTCATCAAGTTTGTAGATCAGCTTGGCACGACACGGACGGGTAAGATGAAGCGGTAAGGCGAAGTTTCGGGATAGTGAGAAACGGTTAATGGGGAGACGGTGACGAGCCGTGAGGCAGTGACAAACCGTGATGCGGTGAAGCAGTCGGACGGTTAAACGGTGACCGAACTGTGAAGCCGTGATGAGCAGTTGGAGGGTGCAGCCAGTAAAACGGTTAAACGGTGGACGGTGCGGGCGGTGACGGACAGTGACGCGGGGATGTCGGGCATAAAGCCCGACCCACATTCGGAGGCGGTGGAGCGGTGGAGCGTGCTGACGGACCATTAACTCCTTACGATTTACCATTAACCCCAGAGGCAGCGGAGCCGGCGAGCGGTGGAGTCGGTCGGACGGTGGTCCTTTGCTTTACTGCTGGGAAGGGTGGATTGAGCCCTCACTGTTTGGCTCGTTGAGCTTCGCCGGAGATTGACCCAAAGACAACGCGTGGCATTCTTCAGACGATGAGTGTCGTTACAACGGGTAATGTATTGTTTTCGAGTCGAGTCGGCTCCGAATCCATCGAACGTGCATTGGCCCCTTATTTGGAGATTCTGCGGCATCAATTTGCCCCGGAAAGGGTTATTCTTTTCGGCTCCTACGCCTACGGTACTCCCACATGGGACAGCGATGTAGATTTGCTCGTGGTCAAATCGATGGACAAATCACCATGGGAGGAAGCGTTGGCTATTCGCCGAGCTTGGCGGGTGATTAGACAGACTATCCGACCGACATCTCCCGATCGAGTTGATTTTGGAAACTCCTGAAGGGCACTCGCAGAGACTGTCGGAGGCTACGGGGTTTTATGATGAAATCGTTCAACGAGGGCATCGACTGATTTGAAAACGAGTGAGGCTCAGACATCCTGGTGACTGGCTGTATTTGGCGAAGGAACGATTACGCGCGGCCGACGTATTGTTCGCTGCCGAGGCAGCGACTTTGACTGGGGTGGAGCTGTTGCACGAAAGTTTGGAGCGTTTCCTGAAAGCCTATCTGATTTCTAAGGGGTGGCGTTTACGCAAAGTGCATGACTTGAGTTATCTGTTGGCCGAGTGTATCCAACATAACCAGACGTTCGACCGATTTGAGGATTTGGCCGATAGCTTAACGGCTCAATTTTGGGCCCAGCATTACCCGGGCAACGATATCACTGGTATCGGCTCAAATTACGAAGCAATGCGGGCTGATACGGGCTCATTGGTTCAACTTATCGAAGACGGATTGGGGAAATAGCCATCTGCCGGACGAATAGAGTTATCCCCATGAGTAAAAACATTCTGATTACCGGTGTTTCCCGAGGATTGGGCTTCGCGATCGCTGAGGCTGTCTTGGCTGCGGGATGGACGGTTTTCGGAGTGAGTCGGCGCCTGTCGCCGGAGTTTGCTGCACTACAGGAGGAACACCCCGATCGGGTGAAATTCTTCCCATTTGATCTGGCGGATGTAGATGGGGTGAAGTCGAAACTCTTCAAAGCTTTCGTGGGGCTCGATGTGTCACTTCACGGTTTGGTCAACAATGCGGCAGCGGCCTATGATGACTTGGTCACCAATCTGGATCTGGAACAATTGCAGGCGATGTATGCGGTCAATGTCTTTGCCCCTATGATGGTGACGCGACAGGCGATCCGGAACATGCTGTTGCATGGGCAGGGTGGCTCGATCGTGCAGATTTCTTCGATTAGTGTGCATACCGGCTACCAGGGTTTGGCGATGTACGCCTCGACCAAGGGCGCGCTCGAGGCGTTTTCGAAAAACACGGCACGCGAATGGGGCGAACGGGGTATTCGCTCGAACTGCGTCGTGCCCGGGTTCATGGAGACGGATATGAGTGCCTCGTTGTCGGAATCACAGCGGGCTAAGATTTATCGAAGAACGGCTTTGAAGTCGGCGACAGCATTGGAGTCGGTGGCGGCGACGGAGTCGCCGGTGAGGCGGTGACGGACGGTAGGGCGGTGAGGCGGTTGCTGAGCGGTGAAACGGTGAAACGGTGAAACGGTGAAACGGTGGCGGCGGTTAAACGGTTAAACGGTGACACGGTTAAACGGTTAAACGGTTAGGCGGTGGCGGCGGAGCCGCCGGTGAAGCGGTGAAGCGGTGAAGCGGTGAAGCGGTGGGACGGTGGGCGGTCACAGAGTGCGGCAGCGGCGGAGACGGAGTCGCCAACTGAGGAACGCTGAAAGGCTCTATTCATAATTCGCTTCCCGTGATGCCTAGCAGCTTTCTGCTGGCCGCGACATGAGTTTGTCGCGGTTTTTTTGCGTAATTACACTTGGACTCACCGGGACGCTCTCGGTGGGATGGGCGGCTGTGCCGGTGGAGGCTTCGCCTCCGATAGGCGGTTCGGCGGTGGAGCGGTGCTTTTGGCGAAGGGGACGGGGATGTCGGGCGTAAAGCCCGACCCACAGGACAGGTGATCGTGTTTGGGGACTGACGCGGGTGCCCATGGGGCGGGGAGGGAGCAAGCAGTTTGGCGGTGGATGGCTGCATTTGTAAGAAGGGGCGTTGCTTGACGACGCCTGGTTTGGGACGCGACCCATGAAATTCACAATTCACGACATGACCCCATCCAGATAGCCCGCGGAGAGCAGGCCGTTAGCCTGTTATCTTTTTAACCACGGATTACACAGATACGATCCGGATAAAGGCAAGGGAGTGGGGATTGGTATCCTGTCTTCATCCGTGTAATCCGTGGTTAAAACTCCGGGATCAGGTTTGTGCAGGGTAACCCCTCAGCCTGTTATCTTTTTAACCACACGGAGCGCGATAGCGCGTAGATGGTGCGATCGTAGATCGTGCCCCGAAGGGGTGATGATGTGGGTGCCCTTTGGGCAGCTGAAGAACAAATTACACAGATACGATCCGCATAAAGGCAGATACGATCCGCATAAATGCAGCGGAGTGGGGATTGGTATCCTGTATTTATCTGTGAAATCCGTGGTTAAAAAGTTCCGGGATTGGGTTCGTTGGGGTGGGCCGTCAGCCTGTAGGTTTTTTAACCACGGATCACAGACACGATCCGGATAAAGGCAGGTGCAAACCGCATAAATGCAGGGGACTGGGGATTGGTATCCTGTATTCATCCGTGTAATCCGTGGTTAAAAAGTTCCGGGATTGGGTTCGTTGGGGTGGGCCGTCAGCCTGTAGGTTTTTTAACCACGGATCACAGACACGATCCGGATAAAGGCAGGGGAGTGGTATCCGGTATTCATCCGTGTAATTTGCTCCTCTGTCGCCCAGAGGGCACCTGCCATCGTCCCCCCTGCGGGGCACACCGTTCCGTTGCGCCATCTACGCGCTCCCGCGCTTCGTGTGGTTAAAAAATCCGAGCTTGGGTTCGTTGAGGGTGGGCCGTCAGTGACGCCCGGGTTGCGGATGTGGACTAGAGAATTAGGGATTAACAACTGGCAGCGCGAGCCCCTCGGCGGTGCGCTCCATGAAATTCACAATTCACGACATGACCCCGTATTAGTAACCACGTTTCAGCCTTCAAATTTGCTTCTACGCCTTCCCGCCTCCGCGCCTCTGCGTTAACACCTTTCTGGGCTGCGTTGCGCTCCCCGCTTCTGCTCCTTCCTCTGTCTCCCGAAAAACATCAAACATTAAGGTTTGATCCCTTTTAGCGACCTCTTTTGCCGGTTCCGACCGCGTCGTGTGGCTCGCTATCTGACCGAGTGCCATCATACTCATTCTTATGAACGAGCATACCCACATCGTCGCCGATCCCAAAGTCATGACCGGTGTGCCATGCATCCGGGGCACCCGCGTCACGGTTGCCAATGTTGTTCGCCAGATCGCGGCGGGCCGCACTCCTGACGACATTTGCCGCGACTACCCTTACCTGACAGTGGAGTCGATCCGGGCCGCCCTTGAATTCGTAGCCGATGTTTCCGCCGCGGAAACTCACGAGCTGATCGAATCGTGAGGCTTGTTATCGACGAGAACCTTTCTCCGCGGTGGTGCGATTATTTCGCCCCGTTGGGCATCACCGCAAGCCACTGGCGGGATATTGGAAATATCGGGGATGCTGACAATACCGTCTTTGACTACGCCTGCGGGCAGGGGGCGGTTATCGTCACGCAGGATTTGGATTTTACGAGGATGCTCGCACTACGAGGGGCACGCCTGCCCAGTGTCATCCAACTTCGCGTGCCCTTTCCTGTTCCGGAACTCGTGGGGCCTCTCCTGCTCCAAATTCTTGAAAACCATCGGACACAACTTTTGGCGGGTTGCCTGATCTCGCTTGAGTCAAACCGCCAGCGGCTCGACTGCTGCCCTTGCATTAAGCGTGCTGGGTTAAGCTCCCCCCCGCACTCCCGTGCTCCATCAAGTCTCCAGTCTCAGGTTTCACTTGCGCCTTTGCGTTAATCCTTCGCTCTCTTCAAAATATCAAACATTAGAGTTCGACCCGTTTTCAGCCCCCTAGGGCAACTCGAACCACAAGCTCACTTCGCGACAAAGCAGCTGGTCAAGAGTCAAGACCTGACGTCTTCTGCTCGCTGACGTCTTCTGCTCGCTTCTGTTCTCCGAGCCTTCTTCTGCTTGCGCGTGGGGCCACCTTGGCTGAAATTACATCATTATGAAAAAAACCCTCAAGATCATCGTCGAAAAACACGCTGATGGTTACGTCGCCTATCCGGTGGGAGTTGCCGGGGTGGTGGTGGGGCAGGGAGATACTTTCGAGGCCGCGCTACAGGATGTAAAATCCGCGATCCAGTTCCATTTGGAAACATTTGGCGCAGAAGTGCTGGAGCCCGAAACTCCGGCCCTCGACGCCTTTGTCGCGGAAACGACGATTTGATAAGTTACCGGGCCCATGCCTAAATTTCCTATCGACGCATTCAAGACACGCGTGTTGCGGGCATTGCTGATTCTGGGGTTTGTTATCGTGCGCGAACGCGAGCATATTTCCATGGTTCGGCTTAATGCCGACGGAAGCAAAACGCCGCTCACGTTACCCAATCATGCGCGTCTTAAAGGATCCACTTTCGGGTCATCTTGCGCCAATCGAATATTTCTCGGGATGATTTCTTCGCGGCTTACGAACCCGCCTGACAACGAGCCGCTTCCTCAAGATATCAGACATTCCGGATTCCCCCCC
>Ga0209491_10000132_pt1 | contig 133846 bp, 120 predicted proteins | sample BON02_FD_187213 | JGI IMG/M metagenome (GOLD analysis project Ga0209491, IMG submission 187213) | Freshwater microbial communities from Lake Bonney liftoff mats and glacier meltwater in Antarctica - BON-02 (SPAdes) (version 2) | ecosystem: Environmental > Aquatic > Freshwater > Ice > Glacier... | reverse complement strand
TGGCCGAGTTGATGCGCGTGCCACTGGACAATCGCTCCATGGCGCTGGCCATGTTCAGGTTCGAGGTGCGCAGTGAGTTCTGGGCCAGCAGCGAACTAACGTTGGTGTTGATCGAGGTTGACACGAATGAACTCCTAGAAAGTAGAAAGTGGCCGGATTGGCGACTATCGGCTCAATAAAAGCAATATTCATGCCATGTTTATGGCGAGACTTATCTGTCGAAATTTTGCCAAATATCCATACGGCGTCTGTACTTCTACCTTATTATTCCGGCCCGATGGCGTACTGAGTTGCCGCTCGGGCTGAGCCCTTCGAGCCCTCAGGACGGGCTCTGTCGAGGCTTGGCCGGTACAAGGGAACCCTTTGACCTTTGACCGTTCGACAGGCTGAACACAGCCCGAGCTAAGGGTAAAGCTCGCGTCGATAAAGGTCTCGACCTGCAAAGAGCGGCGAATCACAGCGATCAAGGTGTCGGGCCAGTGCGCGATGTTGCTGCGCGGATGCCAGAGCCAGCAAGCCTCTCAAGAAACACATCCCAAGTCACTGATTTGTATTGGGTTTTTTAGGTGGGCTACTCGATAGCCACCATTTTCATGCCGAGCTTTTCCGCCCGCATGGACAGCTGGCGCAGGACCCGCTGGCGGTAGCGCTCCTCGTAATAGTCCCGCCCTTGGTCCACGTATTCCTCCCCCTTGGGTGAGCATCGTGTAAATCAGCCGTGCAAGTTTGTGGGCGGCCGCTGCGACGGCCTTGGGCTTGTCTATGCGCGCGCACATGCGCCTGCAGTAGGCGCCCAACGCGGACTGGCTTGGGCGCAGAGCTGCCGCGGCCAAACGCAATGCCTGGGCGGCATGATTGGCGCATCGCTTGGTTTTACCGCTCATCACCTTACCCCCAGTGATCTGTGTGCCTGGGCATAGACCCAGCCAACTCGTGAAGTGCCCGACCGTGGCAAAGCGTGACATGTCCGTACCAGTCTCGCTGATGACTGCCAACACCTTGGTGACGTCGGTTCCATCGATGCGCGTCAAATCCACGCCACACATCTTGAAGAGCTGGGTGCGCAAATCGAAATTCGGTGAGTGTCGACGCTGCGCGCGCTGCTTGCCTTTGGCGGGTTCTCCATCGTGCGGCTGCAAATGTTGAATTTGCTGCTCAAGTTCGCCGCCGCACTCGCGCATACATGAAACGCAGAACGGCAAGATATTGCCGATGCACTGGCAACTCTTGACCGTCTGGATGCCGCTGCTGGATCTTGTAGCACCGACTAATCAGAGGTATCGGCAGTAAAGCCCTTAACTTGAATGGCACTTACTTTGGCGCCACGACGTTGAAGTCACGGACAGAAGCGATTGAATTTGAAGAGAAAGGGAGGTGGCTGACCCAGGGATTGATAGGATGGTTGTTACGAAGCACCCAAACCATCTTTCGAAAGGCCAGCCACCATGGATCGTAATGCCCAAAACGCTGTTCATCAACGTCGTAGCACAATCGCACGCCGGGCGAAGACGACCGACGCGGCGGAGATCTTCAACGTGCTGACGAGTCCGGCGCTGCTGCAGACGACCGAGTCGGTGCTGCCGGAGCACCGCGAGCGGCTGTATCCGCCCACGATTGCGCTGTCCATGTTCATGCGCCAGGTGCTGGAGGCAGATGGCTCGTGCCAGAAGGCGGTCAACGGCTGGGCGGCGCAGCGCGCGGCCGATGGGCTCTCTTCGTGCAGCGTTCGTACCGGCGGGTACTGCCGGGCGCGCCAGCGCTTGCCGCTGGATATGGTCAGTGCGCTCACGCGCGAAACAGGTCGGTTGCTCAGCGAGAAGGCACTCAAACAATGGCTTTGGTGCGGACGCGCGGTGAAGCTGGTGGACGGCACAGGGATCTCGATGCCCGATACGCCGGAGAATCAGGCGGTTTATCCCCAGCCCAGCACCCAGGCGTCCGGCGTCGGATTCCCGCTGGCACGCTTGGTCATGGTGATTTGCCTGGCCACTGGCGCAGCGCTCGATATGGCGGTCGGACCGCACAGCGGCAAAGGCACTGGTGAACTCGGGTTGGTGCGCTCTTTGCTCAAGGGCTTTCGCCCGGGTGATGTGATGCTCGCCGATGCCCTGTACTGCAACTATTTCCTCATCGCCACGCTGATGGCGGCAGGCGTGGATGCCTTGTTCGAACAAAACGGCTCGCGCATCACCGACTTGTCAACGTGGCCAGTCGCTGGGCACGCGAGATCACCTCGTGCACTGGCGAAAACCTGCGGCACGCCCACAGTGGATGACGCCCGAGCAGTACGCGGACTTCCCCGATGAACTCATGGTGCGCTAAGTCAGGGTCGACCACCAGGTGCTGGTCACCACGCTGGTCGATCACCGTAAGGCCACGGTCATGCGTGGGAGACAAAGTAAGTGCCATTCCCCTTAACTTGATGGTCTATGGCCGTTTTATTTACGCGTCCCCGGGCCCTGAGCCAGGCTGTGCGTGACGCGTTGCAGCACCGGTGCCCAATCACCGTCCGCTGGCTGGCGGAACAGACGCATGCCCGGGTACCAAGGGCTGGTGTCGGTGTTGAGCAGCCAGCGCCAGTCAGGGTTGTTCGGTAACAGCAGCCAGGTTGGCTTGCCCAGGGCCCCGCTCAGGTGAGCCACGCTGGTGTCCACGCTGATGACAACGTCCATCAGCGCGCACAGCGCTGCTGTATCGGTAAAGTCCTTCAGCTCACGGCCAAAGTGCAGTATCTGCGGATGGGCTTGCAAGCTGGGTAGATCAATGTCGCGCAACTCCTGCTGCAAGCTGACAAATTGAAAAGCTCCGCCCGGCTCAACCGGCAGCTGATGAATAAGTGAAGACAGCAGCAGGCTGCGGTTGTGGTCATTTTTATGGCCGGTGCTGCCGCTCCAGACAAGGCCCACCCGCTGCTGGGTCTTGTTGCCCAGTCGGCGCGACCAGTGGGCCACTTTGCTGGCATCGCTGTAAAGGTAGGCCGGGCTTTGGGGGATGCTGCTCAGGCTGGTGTTGAAAGCCAGCGGCAAGGACAACAGCGGACAGTGGTAGTCAAACGCAGGCAGTGCAGCGCCTTGGGCCACCCATTGATGCACCCCTTCAAGCCCTTGCAGCAGCGCCAGCAGGGGCGCGGGGACTTCCATCACGACGCGGGCGCCCAGAGCGGCAACTCGCTTGGCATAGCGGCAAAACTGAAGCGTGTCGCCCAGGCCCTGCTCGCTGTGCAGCAAGATGGTCTTGCCGTCCAATTCGGGCTCGCCCAGCCACAGGGGTTGGGTAAAGTGGTGCAAACTGGCTTCCTTCTTCCAGCGCCACTCGTACATGGCCCAGCCGCGGTCAAAGTCACCGTGCAGCAGCAGCGCGACTGACAGGTTCCAGTGGGCCGCTGCATAGCCGGGTTGGAGCGCAATGGCTTGGTCAAAGCTGGAAATTGCGGCGTCGAGTTGTTGCTGCTCCTGCAGCGCAATGCCTCGGTTGTAAAAAGCCTGGGCGTAATCCGGCCTGCTGGCAATTGCCAAGTCGTAGCTTTCAATGGCAGCGCCCGGCTGGTGCAGCGCTTGCAAGGCAACACCGCGGTTGCACAGTGCCTCCACATAGCTCGGCTGCAGGGCGATGGCCTTTGCATAACTGGTCAGCGCAACGTTAAATTGCTTGCGATCGGCCCATAGGTTTCCCAGATTGCTCCAAGCGTCTGCCAGGCTCGGGTCGATCTGCAGCGCCCGCTCGTAGCTGACGAGCGCAGCATCAGATTGTTTTAGGGCAAAGAGCGCATTGCCGCGGTTGCTGAAGGCTTGCGCATGGTCGGGTTTGAACGCAATCGCTTTGTCAAAACTGGCTACGGCTGCCTGGTACTGATGCTGCAAATTCAGCACATTGCCCAAGTTGTAGTGCGCCTGCGCAAAGTCGGGTTGTGCTGCAATCGCCAGGGCAAAGCTCTGAGCTGCCGGCTCCAGTTGCGCAAGGTCTTTCAGTGCATTGCCCCGGTTATAGTGGGCGAAAACGTAGTCAGGTTTGATGGCCAGGGCTTGGTCATAACTGTCAACAGCGGGCTGGAATTGCCGCAGCATTTGCAAAGCGTTACCACGGTTGTAATGTGCTTGTGCATCGTCGGGTTGCAATGCAATGGCTGTGTCATAGCTCCGGACTGCGGCGCCGTGTTGCCCAAGCGCTTCCAGTGCCAGGCCGGTGTTCAGGTGCGCAGAAGGGTTTTGAGGGGTTAAGGCTATCGCTCCTTGGTAGCTGTCGATGGCTGCTGCAAACTGTTTGAGTTCTTGCAAGGCCAGTCCCCGGTTGAAGAAGGCCGGGGCATGATTCGGCCGCGCGGCAATGGCCCGGTCGTAGCTGAGGACGCACGCGTCAAGTCTGCCGAGTGCTTGTAATGCCATGCCCAGGTGGTAGTGGGCCTCGGCGTAGTCGGGCTTCAGAGCAATGGCCTTTTCAAAATTGGTAATAGCCGCCTCCGTTTGCTTCAGGGCCCTCAGGGCCAGACCGATGTTTGAGTAGGCCGTGGCCTGGCTGGGGTCAACACGGATGGCCTGACCAATGAGTTCTACCGCGCGTTGATGCTGCTGGGTCTGGGTGGCAATCAAACCCAGCATATGCAGGCTGTCAAAATGATCCGGTTGTTCTTTCAAAATGCCTTGGTACAGGGCTTGTGCCTGGGCCAACTGGCCTTGCTGCTGCAAAGCCAAGGCCCTTTGAAGGTCGGTCTGCTGCAGCGTTTGCGCCAGATTGGCGGACGACTTCGCCTCGACGCCAGTCTCTAATTTGCCTGAAGGGGGTTCTGTCGAGCTACCCTTGGCCAGGTTGTGCGCGATGCGTTGCAGCACCGGTGCCCAATCACCGTCCGCTGGCTGGCGGAACAGACGCATGCCCGGGTACCAAGGGCTGGTGTCGGTGTTGAGCAGCCAGCGCCAGTCAGGGTTGTTCGGTAACAGCAGCCAGGTTGGCTTGCCCAGGGCCCCGCTCAGGTGAGCCACGCTGGTGTCCACGCTGATGACAACGTCCATCAGCGCGCACAGCGCTGCTGTATCGGTAAAGTCCTTCAGCTCACGGCCAAAGTGCAGTATCTGCGGATGGGCTTGCAAGCTGGGTAGATCAATGTCGCGCAACTCCTGCTGCAAGCTGACAAATTGAAAAGCTCCGCCCGGCTCAACCGGCAGCTGATGAATAAGTGAAGACAGCAGCAGGCTGCGGTTGTGGTCATTTTTATGGCCGGTGCTGCCGCTCCAGACAAGGCCCACCCGCTGCTGGGTCTTGTTGCCCAGTCGGCGCGACCAGTGGGCCACTTTGCTGGCATCGCTGTAAAGGTAGGCCGGGCTTTGGGGGATGCTGCTCAGGCTGGTGTTGAAAGCCAGCGGCAAGGACAACAGCGGACAGTGGTAGTCAAACGCAGGCAGTGCAGCGCCTTGGGCCACCCATTGATGCACCCCTTCAAGCCCTTGCAGCAGCGCCAGCAGGGGCGCGGGGACTTCCATCACGACGCGGGCGCCCAGAGCGGCAACTCGCTTGGCATAGCGGCAAAACTGAAGCGTGTCGCCCAGGCCCTGCTCGCTGTGCAGCAAGATGGTCTTGCCGTCCAATTCGGGCTCGCCCAGCCACAGGGGCTGGGTAAAGTGGCGTGCGGGCAGGTTTAATTCTTTGAATTGCCAGCGCCGCTCGTACAAGGGCCAGGCCCGCTCGAAGTTACCCTGCAGCAACAGCGCCAGGGTTTTGTTCCAGTGGGCCTCGGTGTAGTCGCCGCGAATGGTAATCGCCGCATCAAAGCTGGCAATTGCGGCGTCGAGTTGTTGCTGCTCTTGTAGCGCGATGCCGCGGTTGTAAAAAGCCTCAGCGTAGCCGGGCTGGATGGCTACTGCCGCATCAAAGCTGGCAATGGCGGCATCGCGCTGCCCCAGCGCTTTCAGTGCCAGACCGCGGTTTGAATAAGCCTCGGCGTAGCTCGGCTGCAGGGTAATTGCCTGGTTGTGGCTGGCAAGGGCGGCATTGAGCTGCAGCAAGGCGTGTTGCGCAACGCCCCGGTTGGTGTAGGCGGCAGCGTAGTGTGGCTGGATGGCAATGGCCCGGTCAAAACTGGCGATGGCTTGCGCCGATTGATGGAGTTCTTGCAGTACCAGTCCCCGGTTGTTGTGGGCCTCCATATAGTCTGGCTTCAGGGCAATGGCCGCGTCAAAGCTGGCGAGTGCAGCTTCCAATTGCTGAAGGGCTTTTTGCGCGACGCCCCTGTTGGAATAGCTGGCGGCTTGTTTGGCATCAATGGCAATGGCCTGGTTGATCAGTTCAATCGCGTGTTGGTGTTGGTTTTCTTGTGTAGCCATGACGCCAAGCAGGTGCAGGCTGTCAAAGTGCCGGGGTTGCTGTTGCAGGATGTTCAGGTAGGAGGCCCGAGCCTGCGCAAACTGCCCCTTTTGGTGAAGCGCCATGGCCTGCTCAAATTGAAGCTGCAGTCTTAGCGCCAAGGGCAGGGCGCCTGACTTGCTGTTGCGCCGGGTTGCCGGCTTGGCAGGGGAGGATTGTCGAAACGGGGCTGGCATCTGGAAGGGGCAGTTTTGGGTGGGTGGCATACAGTCAGACAGCGTTCCGTAAGAGCGAGACACGGAACTGACGGGATATTATCTTGTTGAATGCCTTTGACAAGCCCAACAAAAAAGCCACCCGAGGGTGGCTTGCTGGACAGGCCGGGGTGAACCCCGGCCTGTTGCCTTAAACGCTTACTTGAGCAGTGCCAGGACGGACTGACCGGACTGGTTGGCTTGTGCGAGCATGGCGGTGGCTGCCTGGGAGATGATCTGCGCTTTGGCCAGGCTGGTAGTTTCCTTGGCGTAGTCGGTATCCAGGATACGGCTGCGGGACGCTTGCAGGTTGGTCGAGCTGGTTTCCAGGTTAGAAATCGAGGCCGTCAGACGGTTTTGATAAGCACCCATGGAGGCGCGAGAGTTGGTGATGGTGTCAATGGCCAAATCCAGCGTGGTCAGTGCCGCTTGTGCGCCCCCTGCGGTGGTCAGATCGATGTCGGCCACACCTGTGCCAGCGCTGGTTGTTGCCGCTGTCGAGCCAGCAGCGGCGCCGATCTGAGCCACCGTTGCCTTGGTGCCACCCAGCACAATGTCGCCGCTGCCGCTGGAGTTCAGGGTTATCGACCCGTAGGTGGTGGCGGACGACGCACCAGTGGTGCCTGGTGTCGATGCCGTCAGGGTGATGTTGCGGCCATCTGAGGCGGTCAGGGTGTAGGCACCACTGCTGCCCAAGGTTGCCACGATGCCTGTTTTAGCGCTGACGGCATTGAATGCTGCGGCAACGTCACTGGCACCACCGGCAGCGGAAGCGCTGGCGGTACCGGAGACGGTCACGCCGTTTGCCACCAGGGAGAAGGTCCCACCGGCGCTGGTGGCGGTGTTGGTCAGTGTGGTGGCGACCACCGTGGCCGTGACACCCGTATCACCGCTGACAGCATTGATGGCGGTGACCTTGGACAGGGCGCTGGCCGTGCCGTTGGTGTAGGACAAGCCGTCCGTCGCTGTTGCCCCGACGTTGTAGCCATTGATGGTGACTTCACCGGCGCTCCAGGCGCCACCAGTGGCGGAGCCCGACGTGGTGCTGGTAGCGATGGCGGCCAAGCCTTGTGTGGTGGTAGTCGACAAGGCGGTCGATGCCAAGCCTGACGTGGTGACGACTGTGGGTGTTGTGGCTCCAGACGTGGTAGCAACTATAGGGGGGGCGTTGCCGCCAGCCGTAGTGACAGCGACCGGGGGGGAATTCACACCATCCTTGGTGACAGGTGTGACGGTTGACGTTCCACCGGTCGTGATGTTGGTCACGTTGGAGCTGGCCGTGCTGCTGGTCATCGTAATGGCGGCAGAGCCGGCCGTTGCCGCGCCGCTGGAGAACAGGGCCAAGGTACCCGTGAAGGAGCCGTTGGTGGTAACGCCGGTGGTGGCGCCGACAGCCAAAGAGGCGAAGGCGGCACCCACGTTGGTCGCTGTTGTGGCGCCTGTGGAGGTGAAGGTCAAGCCGGCGACTATCGCTGTTTGGCCTGCAGTCATGGCTGTGAAGGTAACGGCAGCGGTTTCTGTGGTTCCACCGACCGTGATGTTGGTCACGTTGGCGCCTTTTGTGCTGCTGGTCATCGTAATGGCGGCAGAGCCGGCCGTTGCCGCGCCGCTGGAGAACAGGGCCAAGGTACCCGTGAAGGAGCCGTTGGTGGTAACGCCTTTGATGGCGCCGACAGCCAAAGAGGCGAAGGCGGCACCCACGTTGGTCGCTGTTGAGATGCCTGTGGAGGTGAAGGTCAGGCCGGCGACCACAGCCGATTGGCCGGTGGTCAAGTTCACGAATGTAACGGCGGCGGTTTCTGTACTTCCGCCGTTGACCGCGATATCGGTCACCCCGGCGTTGGCGGTGCTGCTGGTAAATGTCAGGGCGGCAGAGTTGGCCGTTGCCGCGCCGGCGGTAAACAGGGCCAAGGTACCCGTGAAGGAGCCGTTGGTGGTGACGCCGGTGGTGGCGCCGACAGCCAAAGAGGCGAAGGCGGCACCCACGTTGGTCGCTGTTGTGGCGCCTGTGGAGGTGAAGGTCAGGCCGGCAACCACAGCTGATTGGCCGGTGGTCAAGCTCTGGAATGAGACGACACTGGATTCTGAGCCTGTTGCACTGACCGTGATGTCGGTCACGGCGGAGCCGGGGGTGCTGCTGGTCATCGTAATGGCGGCAGAGCCGGCCGTTGCCGCGCCGCTGGAGAACAGGGCCAAGGTACCCGTGAAGGAGCCGTTGGTGGTAACGCCGGTGGTGGCGCCGACAGCCAAAGAGGTGAAGGCTGCTGCCACGTTGGTCGCTGTTGTGGCGCCTGTGGAGGTGAAGGTCAGGCCAGCGACGGTGGCGGTTTGGCCAGCGGTCATGGCGCTGAAGGTAACGGCGGAAGTCTCTGTGAGTGACCTGACGGCTGTGATGTTGGTCACGTTGGAGCTGGCCGTGCTGCTGGTCATCGTAATGGCGGCAGAGCCGGCCGTTGCCGCGCCGCTGGAGAACAGGGCCAAGGTACCCGTGAAGGAGCCGTTGGTGGTAACGCCGGTGGTGGCGCCGACAGCCAAAGAGGCGAAGGCGGCACCCACGTTGGTCGCTGTTGTGGCGCCTGTGGAGGTGAAGGTCAGGCCGGCGACGGTTGCCGTCTCGCCCGCGGTCATAGCGACAAATGTAACGGCCGCAGTTTCTGTGAGTGCAGAGCCGACCGTGATGTTGGTCACGTCGGAGCTGGCCGTGCTGCTGGTCATCGTAATGGCGGCAGAACCGGCCGTTGCCGCGCCGCTGGAGAACAGGGCCAAGGTACCCGTGAAGGAGCCGTTGGTGGTGACGCCGGTGGTGGCGCCGACAGCCAAAGAGGCGAAGGCGGCACCCACGTTGGTCGCTGTTGTGGCGCCTGTGGAGGTGAAGGTCAGGCCAGCGACGGTGGCGGTTTGGCCAGCGGTCAAGGCGTTAAATGTGACCGCGGAGGTTTCGGTCACAGCGGTTGCAGCTGAGGTCAGCGCAGCACCCGTGACGGAGGCCGAATCAATAGTGCGCACCCCCAGGGCGCTGGTGGCGGCGTTACCGATCGAAATGGCAATGCGGTCGGTGGCGCTGTCGCTCACGCCCACTTGCAAAAATTGGTCTTGGAAGGTGCCGTCGAGCAGCGCGATACCGTTGAATTTGGTATTGCCAGCAACGCGGTCGATCTCAGCGATCAGCGCGGCGGCTTCGTTGTTCATGGCGGTGCGGTCGGAGCCACTGTTACCGGTGTTGGATGACTGCACAGCGAGCTCGCGGATGCGCTGCAAGTTGTCACTGATCTGGCTCAAGCTGCTCTCAGCCGTTTGCGTGAGCGAGATGCCGTCGTTGGCGTTGCGCACGGCTGTTGCAATGCCGCGAATGTTGGCTGTCATGCGGGTACTGACGGCCAGGCCGGCGGCGTCGTCTTTGGCCGAGTTGATGCGCGTGCCACTGGACAATCGCTCCATGGCGCTGGCCATGTTCAGGTTCGAGGTGCGCAGTGAGTTCTGGGCCAGCAGCGAACTAACGTTGGTATTGATTGAGGTTGACATGGTCGAGTTCTTTCAAAAGGTTGTGAACATAGTTGACAAGAAGCCAATATGCGATCTTGTTGCGCTGTGCATCGGAAGTCAGCTAAATAACTTTAGCTTTTTCGCATCTATTTCAAAAATAATGTCACTGCTGTCCGGTTAACGTGACCGCGAAACGGAGGAGAGCCAATACTGGCGTGGTTTTGCGGGCGATTTTATTTGGTGCCGATTTGAAATTCGAAGCCTCATTATTTGGTAGTTTCCCTAGGTTGACAACCTGGGGAGATTGCATTGAATACTGGCAAGACGCTGTTTGCACAGCTCATGGAGTTTGTGCCTTGGACGAGCTTATCGCGCATCGTGGCGCGCTATGCGGGCGACTCCCGCGCCATGGTCCTGCCGTGCTCCGAACACTTTCGAGTCATGGCCTACGCCCAGCTCACGTGGCGAGAATCTTTGCGCGATATCGAAGCATCTCTTGGAGCGAATCCGACCAAGCTTTATGGGATGGGACTTCGTCAAGCGGTGCGTCGCTCGACGCTGGCCGATGCCAACGAGCGGCGCGATTGGCGCATCTGGTGCGATCTGGCTACGGTGTTGATTCGCCGTGCCCGAAAGCTCTACGCCCAGGAGGACTTGGGGTTGGATGTGAACATCGCAGGCAACGTCTACGCGCTGGACAGCAGCACCATCGATTTGTGCCTGAGCCTGTTCGATTGGGCACCATTTCGCTCGACCAAGGCCGCCATCAAGCTCCATACCCTGCTGGACTTGCGCGGCGCCATTCCCAGCTTCATTCACATCAGCGATGGCAAGCTGCACGATGTGAACGTGTTGGACATCTTGCCCATCGAGCCGGGTGCCTTTTATGTGATGGACCGGGGCTACGTGGACTTCGGGCGTTTGTACGCCATGCACCAGTGCGGCGCCTTCTTTGTGACACGGGCCAAATCGAATATCAAGGCGCGACGCGTGTACTCGGCACCGGTGGACAAGGCCACTGGTTTGATCTGCGATCAGGGCATCAAACTTTGTATCGCCAAGTCCGCACGCGACTATCCCGAACATCTGCGCCGAGTGCGCTTCAAAGACCCGACCACGGGCAAGACGCTGGTATTTCTGACCAACAACACGGCCTTGCCCGCCATCGTGATCGCACAACTTTACAAGAGCCGTTGGCAGGTGGAATTGTTTTTCAAATGGATCAAGCAGCACTTGAGAATCAAGAAGTTTCTGGGCAACAGCGAGAACGCGGTGAAGACGCAGATCTGGTGCGCCATCGCCACTTACGTGCTCATCGCCATTGTCAAAAAAGAGTTGCAACTCAAATCCTCGCTCTACACCTGTTTACAGATTTTGTCGGTCTCCGTTTTCGAGAAAACCCAGATTTCATGCGCCTTGCGGGGCGACGACTACGAAGTCGACCCACTACCCCCTTCTAACCAATTGATTTTGTTCGACACTTGACCGGACACTAGTGAAATGATGTCAAAAAGCCCACGCAGGGCGCGGAAAATCCAAAAACGGGGCTTTGCTGTTCTGGCTTGGGCCAGACGAACAGGACCGGCCGTTGAGGCCGAGACGGGCGTCGGCAAACGGGCGCTGGGAATTTGGGTTGTGCCCCCGGTGACGCAGAGCGCTTCACCGACATGGCGGGCTTGCTGGAAGACTTATGGAGCTGAAAAAAAGAGGGTAAGAAAGTCAGATCCCGGCTTTGGGGGACAATCGCTCACGTTTTGGCGTTCAACAAATAACCCTTCAGCTCTTCTATGCTGTGCGCCATGTTGACGGCGGTCTGGTTAGGGATCTGGCGAACCACTTCGCCGGTGTCCTGGTTCCGAACGGTCACCACCGCGCCACCAATCACTTTGTCGATGACAAAGTTCAGGCCACGTCCGCCATCACGCATGCGCTCGTTCAGGTTATGCACGGCGTCTTTCACCTCTCGCTGCCTGCTCTCCACGTCTACCTTGAGCTGTAGCTTCGGCCTATCGACGACTTTGGGCGTCGCCGCTTCTGCTGCCACACTTTTTAGTGCGTCCTTGCCCTCGGCTCGGACAGGCGCCGGCATGGTACTGACAGACGGGGGAATTTCTAAGCTCATACAAAATCTTTCTTTTGATAGCATGCCTTGTCAGCATCCACCGACAGACAAGCAGGCCGCAGTCGGAAATTTGTCGTTTCAAAGGCTTCGGCAGCCGATGCTAAAACTTGAGCGTCTTTTATAAGAAATATTCTTATTTATTGGTGTAGATCGACATCATGCCCTCAAAAGTGGCTTTCAGGCTGGTCTGCTGGCTCTTGATGCTGCCGACGATGCTGTCCATGGCCGTGAATTGCTTGGTGTAGCGCGCTAGCAGGAGTTCCATGCGCACCTGCAAGTCCAGCAGTTGCTGGTGGTGTTTTGTGTTCCTGCTGGTGGCGTTACCGCTAGCGGTCACCAGGGAGCCAGAGGTTGACAGCAAGTTGGTGATTTTTCGGACTGAATCGCCTGCAAGTCCGGCGGGCGATGTGTTGAACACGCTTTGGCCGTTGCGGTTGCCTGTAAAAATTTTCACCACATCGTCAAAATTGCGCACCAACGCGCCGTCTAGCTTGTTGACATCCGCGCTCATGACACCCGATTTGTCCACGCTCAGACCGATTTGCCACAGGGCACCCAGGTCGCTGCCGGGTGTAGATGACGTGCCATTGAGCATGCCGCGCAGTTGGCTGCGTATGGCTTGAATATTGGAGTCACCGACCATCGTACCGCCGTAGGTGTCGAGGGTTGAATTGGTGTCGCTGACTTCTTTCAGAATGCTCATAGCGTCGTTGTACGCCGTGACGAAGGACGTGATGTTGGCTTTTACGGCTGTGGTGTCACGGTTCAAGCTGAGTGTGGCGCTGCTCGTCGTGACCGCTTTGAGGTCGAGAGTGACGCCGGCAATCACGTCTGTGGCCGTGTTGCTGGCGCTGCTGATGGAGACACCGTCGACCGTTAGCGCTGCATTGCTGGCCGTTTGCAATGCGTATGAATTGTTGACGGCGGTTGACATCGTACCGGCGCTGTTGGCCAAGTTTGTGCCGAGACCCGAGTAAGCGGTCAAGGCGGTGCGACCAATAATGGCCGTGATGGCCCCGGAGCTGGTCAGGCTGACCGCGCCTGTCGTGGTGCTGTAACTTGCCGTCACCCCGGTCGTCGATGTCAGCAGGTTGATGGCGGTAGCAACGTTGTCGCCCTGGGTGACCGCTGACGTTCCCGCCGCTATGGCACCGATGGCTACGCCGTTGAGGTTAATGTCCCCGGCAATAATGGCCTTGTAACTGGTGGGCGCGCTACCGGTTGTAGTGTTGCTGGTACCTAGGCCTGAGTTGGCGCTACTGGCTGAATCTTTGACAATCGCTGTGATCACACCGCTGGACTGTCGATACAGACTGACCGCACCGGCATCATTGATGGCGTAAACCCCGGTCGTATTGGCGATGCCATTGATCGCAGCAGCCATGTTTGCGCCCTGTTCGGTAACCGTGGTCCCCGCAGCTACTGCGCCGATGGACGTGCCGTTGATGCTGATGTCGCCTGCTGTGATTGCGCCCATGCTAGTGGCGGTAGTGCCAGCGATGGTGTTGGCTGCAATGACGGTACCGGCAACACTTGCCACCGTGCTGCCCAGGCCCGAATTGGCCGACAAGGCGGTGCTGCCGATCAGCGCCGTGATCGCGCCTGTGCTGCTGGCCAAACTGACCGCGCCACCATCGTTTGTGGCGATCACACCCGTGGTTTGCGTCATCAAGTTGATGGCGGCTGCAACATTGTTGCCTTGGGCCACGACGGCACTGACGGCCGTGACGGTGGACACCGAGCCTGTCTTGGTGACCACCGTGCTGGCGCTGGTCGCAATATTGCTGCTCAGGCCGGAGTTGGTCGTCAAGGCGGTGGATCCGATCACGGTGGTGATGGATGTGCCAGCCACGCTGCTGGTGATGCTGACGGCGCCGGTTGTAGCGTCGGCCGTTGCTGTTACATAAGCGGAGCTGGACAAAAGGTTGATGGCCGCAGCCACGTTGGCACCTTGTGTCGCGGCATCGGTCCCGGCGGCAACCGCACCAATGTCGATACCGTTGATGTTGATATCCCCTGCTGTGATGGCGGTGTATGTGGTGGGCGCGTCCCCCTCAATCAGGGTGCTGCTACCGGTCCCAATCAAACTTCCAAGACCGGAGTTGCTGGACAGCGCAGTCGAACCGAGGGTGGTGTTGATGGCCGTAGTGATCGATGTGCTGATCAGGGTGACAGCCCCGGTCGTACTGCTGGCGCTGGCTGTTACGCCGGTTTTACTGCTCTGCAAATTGATCGCTGCAGCTACATTGCTACCTTGCTGAATGACCGAGATACCTGCCGCGACGGCTCCGATAGCCACACCATTGATGATGATGTCCCCAGCGCTGATCGCGGTGTAGGTGGTGGGCGCGTCGCCGTCAATGACGGTCGATGTTGTGCTGCTGGAAGCCGAGTAGCCGCTCCCAGCCGTGACTGCACCGATGGCGGTGCCATTGATGGTGATGTCCCCGGCCGTGATGGCGGTAGAGGTGCTGGCCGTAGTGCCTGCAACCGTGCTGCCAAAGCTTAAATCGGATGTTGGGCTGCTCAGCGTGAACGAATTGGCCAAACCGGTACTGCCCGTCACCATGATTTTGTAGGGCGTAGTGGCACCGGTGTTCACCAGTTTGGCATTCAGGCCAATGCCGGCGGCGTTGATGGCGGAAACCACGCCGTCCGGTGTGGCTGCGCTGACACTGATGGTTTGCGCTGTACCGTTAACCGGTGGAAACGCTTCCCCCCCCAAAGTCAATGAAAACGATGCACCACTGTTGAGTCCCACACTGCCGTTGAGGTAAGCGGTGCTGATGGTGCGCTGTGCCTGGGCCAGCGCGCTGATCTCGATGCTGTGGCTGCCTGGGGCTGCAAGAGACGTGGTGGTGGCGTTGAAGGCGTCCGTGTTGCTATTGGTCACCGTGGCCGCATTGAAGCTGTTTTTGTCTTTCAGTGCGGTAAGTGCGGTTTGGAGCTCCTTCAGCATGAACATCACTGCTGAAGTGCCTGCTACTTTGCTGTCGTTTTTTGCAATCCGGGAATTGATGGCATTTTCTTGGGGCGCCTTGTCTGCGGCTACCAAACTCTGTGCCAGTGATGTCACGTCGACGCCAGAGCCGGAACCGAGCGAGGTGATAATCTTTTGCGCGTTGGCTTTGTTCGCCGCTGCTGAGGCAGCCAGCATTTGCGCTGCGGTGCTGGTGCCGGTACTGGCAGATGTGGCGGTAGCGGTGACCATTGCGTGTGTCCTTAGCGACGTGATCGGCAGAGCGTGGGAATTCTTGAGCGCTCAGGGGCCATTACTTGAGATAGTTGAACAGGCTGTTCTGTGAAATTTTGGCGAATGTCGCCTGGGCCGCTTGTAGCGCCAACATCTGCTGTTGCATTTTGGTGGCAGCCGCAGCGTAGTCCAGATCTTCAATATTGGACAGCACCGTTTTCAGGCTCAGCGTGGTGTCTTGCAGCACGTTACCTTGTTGCTCGACCACTTTCATGTCGGTGCCGACCTCGCCCTGCGCCAGCAAAACACCCCGCAGCAGACTGTCGGCCTCACCAATTCCGCGCTGTAGACCAGCGATATCATTCGGTTTGCCGGCTGCATCGGTGCTCTTGACGGCACTAATCAAATCATCGATTGCCTGAAAAAATCCTACGCCGGTCCGCACGCCGTTGGTGTCGGTCCGCACAACGGGGGTGAAGACCTTGGAGCCGGAGCGGTTGATGGCGACATTGCGCTGATCGCCGACAGCCACCTGCATGCGGGTCTGATCACCTTGGTAGCTGCCGTTGCTGGCAAAAGCCGGCTGCGTCACGCGGCTGCCGGCAAAGGTGTAATTGCCGTTCACGTCTTTGGTGTTGGCCAGGCTCAACAGCTGGTCCCGCATGGCTCGCAGTTCGCCGGCCAGCGCTTGGCGGTCACTTTGGTTCAGGGTTGGCGCATTGGCCTGGATCGTGATGTCCTTGACGCGCAACAATGCATCGCTGACGCTGTTGAGCGTAGTGTTTTCAAGGTTGAGCCGGCTTTGCACGGTGTCGAGCATCTTGACATAGTTGTCTTGCCGGCCTATGACCGACTTGATCCGCGAGATCGCAGCGGCCTGGTCGGGTGCATCGCTAGGGTTGACCACTTGCTTGGCGCTGGCGATTTGCGTTTGTGATTTGGCCAGATCGCTGGTCAATGTGTTCATCTGCGCAGTAGCCCGATCAAAAAGGTAACTGGTGGAAATTTGCATGGTGACTTACCTGAGTATTATTTTGGCGGAACGGTCAGCGAAGTTGCAGCACGCTGTCAAACAAGGTGCTGGCGATCTGCAGCACTTTGGCTGCAGCTTGATAGGCTTGCTGGAAACGGATCAGATCAGTGGCCTCCTGGTCCAGACTGACGCCGGCGATAGCATCGCGCGCCACCACAGCCTGGTCATTCACCACCTGCAGGGCGGTCTTTGCGATGCTGGCCTGACGGGCAATGTTGCCCATTTCGTTGACGTGATCGAGGTAGGCGCCCGACAGGGTCTTGTTGCCGACCATGGCCTTTTGCTCCAGGGCCGCCAACGCCAGCATGTTATCGTTGTTGCCGGTGCCGTCGCGGTTGCTATCCATCACGAAGACATCACCGCTGTTGGGTGCGCTGGTGAAGGACATTTGCAGACCCTGGTATTGCACGCCCTGCGCCAGTTGAAGGGGGTCGAAGTCGCGTTCTGCGACCACGGTTTGGGTGTTGGTGTCGGTGATCGTATAGTGTGTGGCGCTGGTAAATTTCAGCTCCATGGGCTGCGCCCGCAGTGATTGCTTGGCATCGACTGGCGCACCCGCGTAGTGGGCTGACACGCTAGCGCTGCCAGCGCCAGTGACAAAAATCAGCAGGTCGTCTTTGACTGCGCCCCTGATATAGGCGCCGGTGCGAAAACCCAGTTGCGCCAAGTCGGCAGGCGTTCCGCTACTGCCAAAACCCAGTTTGATCGGGTCGGGATTACCGTCCCACTCCATGCTCACGAACGCATTGCTGGCACGGTCTGTTCTTGTTGTTGCGACCATATTCGAGCGCGTCAGGCTGACGCTGCCGGTAAAGGTTCCGGCCGTGAGGCCCAGCGCGTTGCCCAGAGTATTGACCGCGGTCAAATCGGTGGATATTTTGATATCGTCACCATTGGCGCTTCTAAGCACCATGGTCCCATCTGCCGCCCTATTGGCCGTCACACCGGTGGACCCCGTTTGACCGTTGATGGCATCTATCAAGACGGATTTAGAGGCGTAACCGCCCGATACCGGGGGAATGATGACACCGTTGATAGCCAAAGGCAGGGTCAATTTGAGCTGCTCATCGGTCACGCGGACTTCATTGCTGGCGGTGGCGGTGACGCCCGTTGTGGTTTGGACGGTATTGATCCACGCTGCCATATCGCCGGCCTGCAGGGTAGCGCCAGTACCAGGAGGGGGTGCCAGTGCTGCAAGGGCTATGCCGTTGAGGGTTAGCGTGTTCGCTGCAATGCCGGTATCGGCGGCTACAGCCACCCGCGTGCCTTGGAGCAAGGCCGGCAGTGGTTTAGGCGGCATGGCGAGGCCTTTGCTGTCGTACATCGGCTGCAGGCTCACATCCGCCTGGGCGCCATAAAAGACGTTCATGCCTTTGTAGCCAGGGTTGAGTGCTTGTGTACCGCTCGCATTGAGATAGGTGCTGCTGTACGTGGCGCCTACAGCAAAGCCGTTATCGGTGGTCAGCAGTTGCGCTGTTGCCGCTGGGTCCATTGCTGCACCCAAGATCTGGCGGCCGTCACGGGTCAAGATCTGCAGTTGCTGACCGGGGCTCATGTTGTCCAGAAAAATGCCCACATGTTGCATGCCGTTGGCCACTGACGCCACACCGGCATAGGCGTTGGTTGCGCCCAGGGTATACGTTCTGGCGGCGCTGGGGTGGTCGTTGTTGACCAGGGCCAGGGGCAGGTCGGGGGGGCCGCCAGTTGGGGCGGCTGGCCTGAAGACCAGCGTCGCATCAGCATTGCTGGTGTTGTTGGCGTCTTCGATAACGCGAAACTGTGCTGCGGCTGACACCTTGAGCGGGTCGTCGAAGGCTACTTGCAGACCACCGGCTGCCGTGGCGGCAGTGGGGTCAAACCTGAACAATGCGCCGGCCGCATTGCCATAGCCGTCAATGCCGTCCCGGTGCACAGCATTGACCTCGGTAGAGAAGCTGCTGGCCAGTTTGTCCAGGGCAGTGCGGGTGCTGCCCAGTACCTGCTCCCGAAAGGCCATCAGGCCAGCCAACTGGCCGCTGGTAATGCCGGCCAGGGTTGACGGCTTGCCGTACGGATCGAGTACCAGACTCACCTTTTCTGGTGCTGCCGCATTGAAGTTGGTGCCTATTTGCAGGGACTTGTTACCCGCGACCACGATATCTGTATTGATCGATGGCCCCAGGCTGACGGTGACTGTGCCGTTGGTCTCAAAGCGGGTGTTGGTACGGGTAAAACCTGACAAAGTCTTGAGCAACCGGTCACGCTGGTCAAGCAACTCGGGCGCTTGGGCCGCTTCGGTGCGCTGGCCGGCCAATTGCTGGTTAACGCGTGCCAACTGGCCGGTCAGCGTATTGATCTGTTCGACGGCGCCTTTCAGCGCCTGGGTGGTTTCCTCTTGCACCAGATCGAGCTGGCTGGATAGCTCGTGAAAACGCGAGGCGGCACCCTGCGCATCGCGCACAAAGCTGCCGCGTAGCACGGTCGAGGCCGGGTCTGCCGAGAGGCTGCGTGCCGACGAAAAAAACTGGTCCAACGCACTGGTCAAGCCCATGGTTTCACCACCCATGACATCCACCACACGATTGGCGTAGTTGACCATTGGCTCCTGGCTGGCCAGGTCGCTGGTGCTGTTGCGCAGGTTGGATTCGATGAAGGCGTTGTAGTTACGCTTGATGTGGTCCACCATGACGCCGCTACCCATGTACAGGTTGCCGACGCGCATCACCGGATTAGCCTCCAGCGCCACTTCCTGTCGTGAGTAGCCGTCTGTGGCGACGTTGGCGATGTTGTTACTGGTGGTGCTCAGTGCGCGCTGGTAGGCGGCGACTGCGTTGGAGGCAATGGCAACAATATCGGTCATGGAACACCACTTTCAAAGATTTTTGGCGCCAACGACATCGGGCCTGCCGGACGCGGCAGGGGCGCCATGGTGGTGGCGCGTGGTTGCAGCGAAAAGGATCGGTCATGCGCGGCCTGCATTGGCATGCCTGCGGCGTGCGCCTGCAGCATGGCAGCCGTGCTGGTCCCGTCAGGGATAGCCGCGTTGGGGGTGGGCATGTGTTTGACCAGCATGTCGGCCAGGCCGAGCGCGCTGCGCTTGGCCATTTGCACAGACACTTCGCGGTCAAACATGCCCTCAAAAGTCTCTTTGCCTGAAGAATCCGACAAGTCGCTCTTGGGAACGGCCTCGCGCATGGACTTCATCATCATCTGGATGAACAGGGCCTCGAACTGCTGCGCCGTTTCGCGCACTGCGGTTTTGGCGTTGCTGCGCGCCTGGCCTTTGAGCTGGCCCATGCCGGCAAAGTCAAGCGACGAGCGCATGCTGTCCACGGTAGGTGCCAGGGGCAGGGCGGGGGCAGAGAGTGGGTCCATGGCGATCAGATCACAATTAATTCGGCGCGCAGGCTGCCAGAGCTCTTCAGTGCCTGAAGGATGGCAATCAGGGCCGATGGCGTGGCGCCTACCTGGTTGACGGCATCCACAATCTGGCGCAGGTCAACGCCTGGTTGAAACAGGAACATCGGCTTGTTGGGCTCACTCACCACAATTGCTGCGTTTTGCACCGGTTGGGTCGTGCCCCCAGAGAGCGGAGCGGGTTGTGAGACCTCGTTGGTCGCGGCCACCGACACGGTGATGGTGCCGTGCGTGATGGCTGCGGCGGTCACCCTTACGTTGCGGCTGATGACCACCGTGCCGGTGCGCGCGTTGACCACCACGCGGGCAGGCGGGTCGCCGGGTTGCACATCGAGGTTTTCGATCATGCTCATGAAGGTCACGCGCTGCGTAATGTCCATGGGTGCACGCACCACGATCGAGACGCCGTCCAGCGCGGTGGCAATTTCGCTGCCGAATTTGCTGTTGATGGCTTGCAAAATGGCGTTGGCGGTGGTGAAGTCGCTTTCGCGCAGGTTCAGCACCACGTTGTCAGCCTTGTCAAAAGGGTTGTCAACGAGCTTCTCTACTATGGCACCGCCCGGAATGCGTGAGGCCGTGGTGACACCCGAAGAGACTTTAGAGCCTGCAGCGCCCACGTCGATAGCGGTGACAGGCAGGGCGCCCTGGGCCAGGGCATAAATTTCACCATCGACACCGCGCAGGCTGGTCAGCAGCAGGCTGCCACCACGCAGGCTGCTGGCTTTGCCAATGGCGGATACGTTGACGTCAATGCGCTGTCCTGGCTTGGCCATGCCGGGGAGCTCGGCGGTGAGCATGACGGCGGCAACGTTTTTGACATCGATCTTGCCGGCACTGGTGGCGGCTTCGAAGTCCGATATCGGGCCTTCCTGGTTCACGCCCATGCGGTTCAGCAAGGTCTTGATGCTTTGCGTTGTGAAGGACAAATCGGAGCCGTCTCCCGTGCCCTGCAGCCCCACCACCAGGCCGTAACCAATCAGTTGGTTGCTCCGCATGGCGGCCATGGTGGTTAAATCTTTGATTCGGTCGGCATGGGCTGCGGTGCCGGGCAGCAGACACAGTAGCGCCAGGGCACAACCCAGCCACCGCGATTGCCACGGTCTGGCGGCCTCGCTATGACGGGAAGGGAAGCGGCTCGCGCGCATGTCGGTGACCTTTTTGAAGAGCCTAAAATGGCCAAAGCTTCATGAGTGCGCTGGTGCCCCAGCCGGCGCGGGCGGCGGCGGCGAGGTCGCCGGTGCCGCGGTAGGTGATCTGGGCATTGGCCAGTCGGCGCGATTGCACGGTGTTATTGGGCGCCACATCGTCGGGCCGTACGATGCCTGCGACCTGAATCACTTCGGAGCCTTCGCTCAGCGCAAGTTGCTTTTCGCCGCGCAAGACCAGGTTGCCGTTGGCCATGATTTCGACCACGGCCACAGCGACGGCACCGCTCAGCGTGGCGTCCTGTTCCGTGTCGCCACTGCCTTTTTGACTGATTGTGGCGCCGTCAACCTTCGTGGCGCCGAAAATCTTGCTGAGCGCGGGTGCAACGGCATTGTTGCTGGATACACGGCTCAAATTTCCGCTGGTCTTGCGGGTCGAGTTGTAACGCTCATCGAGCAACACGGTAACGACATCACCCACCTGAAAGGCGCGTCCCCGGCCAAAAAAGCTCTCACTCTGGCGTCCGTTGTAAATAGCGCCGGTGGCCTGTTTCGGCACCACTTGAGCGAGCGGGTAAACCGGCATGAAGTTGCTGGAGTGGGCGAGTGGCTCGCGCGGCATGACCGAGCAGGCACTGAGCAGCGCCACAAGCAAAAGCGCAATAAAAGCAGGGAGCCGGGCATGTGCCATGGTGCGCCTTCTTTACAAGTTCTGGTTGATGTACTTGAGCATGCCGTCGACCGCCGAGATCGCCTTGGAGTTGACCTCGTAGGCGCGCTGGGTTTCGATCATGTTGACCATTTCTTCGACCACGTTCACGTTGGAGGCTTCCAGCGTGCCCTGCATCAGGGTGCCGGCACCGTTGAGGCCGGGCTGCAGCACTTGCGGAGCGCCGCTGGCCGGGGTTTCTTTGAGCAGATTTTGCCCAAGCGACTGCAAACCGGCCGGGTTCAAGAAGCGGGCGATCTGCAACTGCCCCAGTACCTGCTGGCCGCCAGCGGCGAGCTCGACCGAAACGGTGCCATCGCGTCCCACGGTGACGCTCGCAGCATTGGCCGGAATGGTGATGGCGGGTTGCAGGGGCGACCCGTTGGAGGTTACCAGTTGACCGGTGGCAGACATCTTGAAGTTGCCGTCGCGGGTATAGGCAAAAGTGCCATCGGCCTGCGTGATCTGGAAATGGCCATCGCCAGCAATGGCGACGTCCAGCGGGTTCTGGCTATTCACCATATTGCCCTGGATATGCAGCTTCTCAGTGGCCACCACGCGCACACCGGTACCCAGCATCAGGCCGGTGGGTGCTTGGGTGGTGGCGCCGGTTTGTCCGCCGGCCTGGCGAATGTTCTGGTACATCAGGTCTTCAAACACCGCGCGGTCGCGCTTGAAGCCGGTGGTGTTGACGTTGGCCAGGTTGTTGGAGATCACGTTCATGCGTGTCTGCTGCGCGTCCAGGCCGGTTTTGGCTACCCACATTGATGCTTCCATGATCAGCTCCTTGCGGTTATACAGTGGTTGTTGGGAATGCGTTGCGGCTCAAGCGGGGCGCTTAACCGGACTTCATCATGGTGGCACCAGATTCGTCAATACTCTTGGATTCTTTAATCAGATTCACCAGTTGCTCAAATGTGCGGCTCTGGTCCATCAGCTTGACCATCATGTGCATGGCATTGACGTTGCTGCCCTCAAGCGCGCCGCTGGTCAGGCTGGGCGGCGTCTTGCTAGGGGCGATATCCTGCCCATCGGTCATGCCAACCGGCTTGTACAGGCCGTCTGCGCGACGCTGCAGCTTGGTTTCGCTGGCCTCACGCAGCAGCAACTGGCCCAGCAGCACGGGATTGACGGAGCCGACCTGCGCCGGGTCGGCTCCATAGACCGAGCCATCGGTTTTAATGCTGATGTTCAGGCCGGCCGGCAGCGTGATGCCGCCGCCGGTTTGCCCGCGCACCAGGTGGCCGCTGCCGGTTTCCAGAGCGCCTTGGGCGTTGACGCGCAAATCGCCGCGCCGGGTAAAGGCCAGTTGGCCGTCTGGCGCTGTCACGCCCAGCACGGTTGCGCCATCGAGTGCCACGTCCATATCACGCCCGGTGGCCATCAGCGCGCCGGGTGTCAACGAAATGTAGTCCGAGGTAAAAGACTGTGGTTGCATGCGTGTTTTCAAGCCCGCACCTTCCACCGCGATAGCCGTCGTAGCGGCTTCGTAGCTGCGCTTGAAGCCCACCGTCGATACATTGGCCAGCTCGTTGGTGGACATCTGGCGCGCCACCGCCTGCTCTCGGATGGCAACGACGGCGCTGAAGGCTAGGCGGTCCATTTAGTGGCCTCTTATGAACGCAGGTTGATGATGGCGGAGGTCATGGTCGAGCTGGTCTCGATCGCCTTGGCGTTGGCCTGGAAGTTACGCTGGGCGGTGATCAAATCCACCAGTTCCTGGGTCAAGTCCACGTTGGCACGCTCGGTGGCGCCAGCGCGTATGGTGCCAAAGCCGGCGCTGCCCGCGGTACCCAACACCGGTTTGCCAGAGGCGGCTGAGGCCAGGAAGCTGGAGTCGCCGACCTGGCGCAAACCCGACGGACTGGAGAAGTTGGTGAGCAAAATCTTGGCCAGCGATTTTTGCGTGCCGTTGGAGAAGCTGGCGCTGACCAGGCCGTCGTTGCCAATTGTTACACCCACCAAGTCGCCTTCGGGGGCACCGTCTTGCGACTGCGAGAGGACGGCAAACGGCGAGGTGTACTGGGTCGATGCGCCATAGTTAATGTTAATGGTCAAAGCGCCTTTGCCGCCCTCGAGGTACACCGTCTCGAGCTGCGTACCCTTGACCGGTGAAAACAATTTACCGCCGGTATCAAAGGTCAGCTCGCCCTTGTCGAGGTAGATCGGCGACCAGGCCGGCAGGTTAATGAAGCCGTCGCCGTTGGTGGTCTCCTTGCCGTCCTTGTCAATGTACTTGGGTTGCAGGGCACCCCCGACCACGTCTTTGTGTTGGCTGGGTTTGATCCATTCCGAGTTGGAGCCGCGACCCGCCTCTACCTGGTCCAACCCCCAGTTGCTGCTGCCCGAGATCTTGATAAAAGAGTCCGAACCGGTGGTACCTGTCGTGAACACAAAAGCGTTTTTGGTGTAATCAAATGAAACTGCAACCCCGCTCACCGTGGTCGGTGCCACCTTGGTGGCCGCATCTGTGACCTCGTTGCTGCCGATGCTGTTGATGCCTTTTTGCAGCTTGCTAATGAAGGACTCGAGTGAGTAATCGGCACTGGGCGGGATGACGACTGTGCTCTTGATGCCGTCCACCGTAACGACAAACTTGTTGTTGGTCTCGTCCACCGCAAAGTTGGTCGTGACGTTGACGGTGGGCGACGTGCCGCGTGCGATAGCGGGCGAGGAGATAATGCCGCGGGTTGCCAGGTTGGTCTTGGAGACGTTTCCGGCAGCCAAACCAAGCAAAGTGTTGCCGGTGGTGTTGACCGTCAACTCCAGGCTGGACTTGTCACCGGTGGTGCCAGACAGCAGGCTAAAGGATTTGTTGACCGGGTCGTAGGTCATCTTTATGCCGTAGCGTTGTTCGGCTTTCAGGCGGTCTGGCGAGTCGCCATTGGGCAGCATTTTTATCCCCGACAGACCGGTCTCATCCAGCTGCACGGCGGTGAAGCCCAGGCCCATGACCTGATTGTTGACGGTAGTGGCCATGCCCGCAACGTTGTTGGCGGCCCTGCCCAGGGTCATAGTGGCAATGCCTTGGATAAATTTGAAGCTTTGGGTAGAGTAGTCATAGGAGGCTGTGATGCCGTTTAGCCCAGTGTTTGCAGCAATTTCGGTGACGGCTGCTGCAGTCGCACTGGCAGTGACGGCTGGTCTGCCGCTAGCCGCCATGGTTGTAGCCGCAGTATTCAAGGCATTTTGTATCGCCTGCGTGGCCTGCTCGATGGTGACCTTGGTTACCGCACCGGCAGGAGTTGTCGCGGCCTGGATCGTTGCCAATTCGGCCCTGAAATCGATGTCTATCGGGACACTCTTGCCCGCCGTGTCTTTCAAATTGGTTGTACTGATGGCGAATCGGGTGTTGTCGGATTCGGTAAAGTTGTAATTGAATTCATCGCCAAATTTGCGGTTCAGTTGCTTGGTGACCTCGGCTGCGATGGTGACCCCGTTCATCGCCATGGTGCTGCCTGCCAGATAGCTCAGATCGACGGTCTCAGCGTCTGCAGTCCCATCAATTTTGACGCTGAAAAGCGAAGCCAGCTGATCGCCTGGGTATGTGACAGCGCCTGATGCATCTGTTTGCATGGTGAAGGCTGCAAACGTTTGGGTGCCGGATACGAGATCGCTGGCAACTGTCGTGCCAGATAAGCTGGCAGGAACCGATATTTTTTTATCAGTCAACTCATCCAGAGAAATGAGTTGGGTTTTGCCGGTGGTCAATTCGTCTTTGACTTCGTTGTACGACTTGATTTGCCCGTATTGGTTGACGTACTGTGCGTCGCCGGTGGCGTCAGTGGACTGCACCAGCGATGCCGCCACCTGGTCGTTACCCACATACACATAAGTCTGCCATTTGTTAAACGGGCTGTTCTGGTTGGCGTTTTGGGTTTTGACGTAATAGATGGTGGCCAGATAGCCGTTGCCGCCTTTGTCGTAGACCGTGAATGCAGTGGACTTGTTGAAGGTCGTTGCATCGATGCGGCTGAAGGCTGTACTGACGACACTGGCATCGGCCGGAAAGTTCAGGCCCAGACCGACGTTGGTGGTCTGTTTGGCTTCGCCCGAGGTTTTTTGCGGAATGGTCAGCACCACACGCTCGTTGACGTTGGCACTGCCGGTCGAGTCCACCGTGGCGGCCATCAGACGTTGGCCAGCCGAGTTGACCACGTTGTATTGCTCGTTGAGCATGAACGAGCCGTTGCGGGTGTAGTTGGCCGACAGGCCGTCGGCCGAGCGCAGCGGGAAGAAACCGTCGCCCGTGACGGCCAGGTCCAGCGCATTCGCCGAGAACGCGATATTGCCCTGGCCAAACTCCTGGCTCACCTGCTTGAGTGAGACGCCCTGGCCGACCGTGCTGGAGGCTTTTTGCAGGGGTGAGGTGGCAAAAATATCGCCAAAGTCGGCCCGTGAGCGTTTGAAGCCGGTGGTGCCCACGTTGGCAATGTTATTGCTGGTCACGCCCAACATGGCGGTGGCAGCATTGACGCCGGTGAGTGAGGTGTAGAAAGACATGGTGGCTGGCTCCTGGAAATTCTTGCGGTTCTGGGTTGGGCTGTTGACTTGACTGCGGCTTATCCGTCGATGCGCTTGACGTCCGCGAGCTTGATGGTTTTGCCGCCTTGTACTTGCAGCAACATGCTCTGGTCGGCCGACTGACTGACGCCAATAACCGTGGCGAGCGTGCTGACTGACGGGGTGGTGGTTTTGCCCTGGCTGACGGCGGTGGCGGTGAAGCGGTAGCGACCGTCCGGCAGGGCATTGCCCGCTTCATCGATGCCGCTCCATGACCAGGTCATGGCGCCGGGCACTTGCGAGCCCATGATTTGCGTGGCCACCAAAATACCCTTGCTGTCAAACACCTGAAACTTGACGCCTTCGGCGCCGGTAGGCAGGTCGACAACGCCCTGCACCGGCTGGCCGGCGACCAGTACTGCCGGCGCATCGGGTACCGACACCTTTTTGCCGATCAGGTTGGCGCTGGCCATCATGCGTTCGCCAACCATACTGTCAACATAGTTGGTGAGTGTTTGCGCCATGCCAGTGGTGGCTTCGAGCTGCGAGAACTGGGCCAGCTGCGCCACAAAGGCTTCGTTTTTGACCGGGTCGAGCGGGTCCTGGTTTTTGAGCTGGGTCGTGAACAGGGTGAGGAAATCTTTTTGCCCCATACCCGATGCCCCGCTCTTGGCTGCAAGCGCCGCGTTGGCAACATCGGTGGTGGTTTTGAGTCCCGCGGGGACTGCCGCCGCCCAAGCGGAATTGACAGCGGTGCTGGCGTTGGAGGAGAGCAGGTTGAGATTGGCCATGGTGTTCTCGTTTCAGCGGGCGCTTAGCTCTTGATGATGTCAAGCGTGCGCAGCGTCAACTGGCGCGCGGTGTTGACGACTTCGACGTTGTTTTGGTAAGAGCGCGCTGCGGCCATCATTTCGACCATTTCGGTCATTTCGTGCACGTTAGACATGTACACATAGCCGTCTTTGTCGGCCGCCGGGTTGGTGGGGTCTGACATGCGGGCGATGGGGGCCGGGTCGTCGGTGATGCGACTCACTTTGACACCACCGCGGTTGCTTGGATTCAGCGGACCGAGCTGCTGGTCGAGTATGGTTTTGAAGACCGCTCTTTTGGCCCTGAAAGCATCTTTTTCGCTTCCCGCGACGGTGCCGGCATTGGCCAGGTTGGAGGCCGTGGCATTCATTCGGACCGTTTGCGCGTTGAGCGCAGTGCCGGCGATGCTGAAAAGATTTTCGAGTGCCATGTTTAGTCTCCCCGCAGTGCTTTGCGCACGCCGCTGATACGGCTTTCCAGAATGCTCAGCGTGGTCTGGTATTCGGCAGCGCTCTGGCCAAACTTGGCTTGCTCGACTGGCAGCTCCACGGTGTTGCCGTCAAAGGCCACGTTGAAAGGGATACGGTATTTAAGACCGTCCGCCGACTCGTCGGGTGCCTGGGTAATATGCCTGGCATCAGTCGTTTTCAGGGTGGTTTCCTGTGTATTCCTGAGCACCTGCTTGAAGTCGATGTCTTGCGCTTTGAAGGAGGGCGTGTCGGCATTGGCAATGTTGCGCGACAGTACTTCCATGCGCTGACTGCGCAAGGCCAGTGCCTGCTCGTGAACGGCGAATGCTCTGTCGATGAAGCTCATAGTGCGTACTCCATTGCCTATCCTGTTGGGTATTCGTGACTGCTGCCGGTTTGCCGACACCGGCAACTGCAGGTAACAGTCTTCATTTTTAATGTTGCAACTTATGTGCCATGCCGATTTGCCGTCATATTGGGCGGGTATTGGTGGTCTTTACCGGGTTTGACCGGGTTAATCGGGCCCTTGCCAGTTGCCAGGCGGCAACTGTTTGCCGCTTTGCCTCGCAATCACGACACGTTCCATCCGTACTGGCCGGTAGCGGATCAGTACCCGAGACGCGCCGCCGCATTTTGCAGTAGGCCCTGGCGAATGCTTTGGCGCGTGATGGGCGCACTGGCGTCGCCGCCCACATACAGCTGGCGGGCCTGTGCGCCAGGAATATTCAGCGCCGCAGTGATCATTGACTGGCTGCGCGAGGCCGGGTGCAGCACGGACAGATACAGGTCATCCAGGCCGGCTGGCCCCTGATTTTTCAGGCCGACGTCGTCAAAGTATTTGTCTACCAGGCCCAGCTGCTGTTGCACGCTCATCGCCAATATGGCTTTGGGATTGTCGGCAAAGCCGGCAGATGCCGCGCCGCGCCCCGGACCGTCGCAAAACTGGATGATGCCGTGACAGCGTTGGTTGGTGGCCCGTGGGTTCATGCCATCGCTTTCCATCAAGGTCATACGGGCGAAGTCATCGGGGGAGAATCGGTGGTTTTCCCCCATCTGCACAATCTTGTTGTACACCGCAGTTTTTTCGGCCGGAGCAATATAGCCTTTGTTGACGGCGCGATTCAAGGTCATATCCAGTACCGGATGGGTGCTGCGCGGACCTGCCGGCGCGACCGGGGAGGCGGCTGCAGGCGCTGATACGCTGCTGGTTGCAAGGCCGCTTGCGGTCTGGCTTACCGGGTTGGCACGTGCGGTGGGCTGGGTGCCAGACTGAAGGGCCAGGAATTCGCGTTGCAGGCCGCCCATGTCAATCGTCTGGCCCGGGAAGATTCGGTCCGGGTTGGCCAGCTTGTTATCGCTCGCCACCTGCTGGGCCAGGTTAAAGCTTTGCGCGGCACTGAGCGGCAAGCCGAGCCGGTCGGATTGCGCACGAACCATGCCGATCAGGGTGTCGCCCTTTTCAACGGTTTGCAGGTTTTGCGCCCCCAAACGGGGTGGCAACGCAGCCAGACGTACTTGCTGCAGGCTACTGGTAAACGATGGGCTGGTTGCGGCCGGCCTCGCCACACGCCGGGCAGCGGTACCGCTCAGCAGGCGATCTTGCGGCTGGATAGAGGTTGGCGGTGGCGTGGGGTTTAGCATAAGGTTTCCATTAGCAACGGGTTGTAAAGCTGAACACAAGTGGCATTGTTCTTGCACGCCCTCCTGTGTTCGTCAGTTTTTGTGTCATTTTTTCAACACCCTGTACCAAGCTTTATGCAAATGCTGTGCCACCACCGATCTTGCCGCTCCGCTGTGATGCGCAATGTGTGGTGCGGGCTGCGTTTTGTGGCGCTGTTGATGGGTGCGGCTTGGGGCTGCGTAGCGCTGGCGCAGGCTCCCACCGGCACCAGTCCTCAGGACAAGGTTTTTCAGGAAGTTGCGCAGTGGGTGGCTAACACGCAGCAGGTGAGTACCTCAGAATTTTCTTTTGCGCCGATGGATTCCCGGGTGCAGTTGCAGGGCTGCAACCTCCCCTTGGTGATGGACTCGCCTTTTTCGTCGCGTGAGACCGTGCGGGTGCGCTGTTTGGGAAATCCGACCTGGCAGCTTTACCTGCGCCTGCGGTTCAAGCCAGGTGCCATAGGGCTGGACAACAGCCGTCCTGCAGCGTCGGTGCAGCCCGGATCAAGCCCGGCAGCGCCTGGGCGTCGGGTTGTGGTTGGTAAGCAGCTTTTGCGGGTTGGCACCGTGCTCAACGGCGATTTGTTACAAGAGCAGGAACACGCAGGCCCGGGACTGGATCCGCAGGCCGTGGCGTCGATCAAGGACGTGCTCAATGGGGAGTTGGTGCGTGATGTGCCGGCGGGTGTACCGTTACGAAGCCACGACGTGCGCCGCGCGCTGCTGGTAAAAAGAGGGCAGTCTGTCGTCTTGACAGTCAGACAGGGCAGTGGTTTTTCGATTACCGCACGGGTTGAGGCCGTAGAAGATGGGAGGATGGGCGACCAAGTGCGCTTGAAAAATGCCGAGTCGGGTCGGATACTCAGTGGCGTAGTGACGGGCCCCAGCGCTGCCCGTGGCCTGTAAAAATAATTATCCGGTTCGGACTCAAGTTTTTTAGACTCGTCCCGATACTAGGCGGTAGAGCTCGATGAAGTCGCCATAGTTTATTAAGAAAGCCCACCATGACAGACGCCATTCCACAATATGCGCAGCTGGCCCCGTTAGAGCGGTATGCCCCCAAGGCGGGCGACAAATCACCCAAACCGGATGCTCCTTCGGCGGCGGGTGAGACTATTTCTGCGGGTTTGGCGGGCTCCAAGGCGGTAGTGCCTGCGCCGATGGCTGCAGCCCAGCGCACGGATGAGGCGTTCAATCTGACCAAGCTGATTGACCGCGTCAAGCAGGAGCCCGACTTTGACCGGGCCAAAGTGGATGCCATCAGGGAATCCATCAGGAACGGTCAGTACCCGCTCAATGTCTATCGCATGGCCGAGAGCTTTGTAGCGATCGAGCAGTTGATCGGAAATTAAGTGATGAGTACTGCCATCGACGCCCTTCAAGGTGCAGGTATTTGGCAAGCGCAAGAGCTTGCCAAACAGCTCACACAGGTGTTGGATCTGGAGTTTGAGGCTTTGCGAAGCCAGGACTTGGAGCAGTTTGAGCAATTGCAGGGGACCAAGACCGAACTGCTGGCGCAGCTGGGCCAGTTTGCCCCTAGTGCTGCTGCCCCCGACGATAGCGAGCCCCGCAGCAGCGCTGATTGGCAGGCCTGGCGCGATGCGATGGCTGGATGCCGTGATCAGCACCGGCGCAATGCCGTATTGATCGAGCGTCAACTCGATGCGGTGCGCGGTACCTTGCAAAGTTTGCGCCTTCCGGACTCCCCCAATCCGGTAGAAATGTACGACCGTCTCGGTCATATCGGCCGCTCTGTGCGTGGTCAGGGTTACAGCGACGCCTGATCGTCCCCTGGCTTTTCATCGCCCGGGCGCATGCCCTTGAGCCAATAGACCCAGGACAGGATGACCGACACCGCGGTGTAAAGCTCGGGGGGTATTTCCTGGTTCAGTGTGATGCGGCTGAGCAGAGCCAGAAGTTGCGGGTCTTGTGACACGTAGACGCCATGCGCACGTGCTTGCGCAATCATTTGTAGCGCGAGTTCATCTTCGCCCTTGGCGGTCACCACCGGTGCGGTGTTCAGTCCGTACTCCAGCGCAATGGCTTGGCGTAAGGGATTGGGGCTCATGCCTGCAAATCCACTACCGCGCCGGGCGCGGCGCTGACCCACTCGGGTGGTGTTGGCGCTGTGGTGTTGGCGCGGGCCCCCGTGATGACCTGAAAGGAACGCAACACAAGGCCGGTGCTTTGCAGTTGTTCCTGCAAAGCCTTGGCTTGGTCGCGGGCGCGTTCGGCCACGGCGGTCCGGGTCGACCACATGACCAGGTCCACCGCGTTGGCGCTCCGCAGTTCAGTCTTCAGCCAGAGTTCGCCGTATTCTTCGGAATGCGAGTGCACATTGACGGTGAGCAGATCCGAATCGCCGTCCGCATTGCGCTGCCACTCAAACGCAAGTTCCACCGGGTTGGCATCGGAAAACGGCAGCACCATGGTGAATGCCAGATTAGGCTGCATTGACTGTTCCAAGGCGGTGCTTGCCAATCCCATCTGCGCCAATTGCACTTGCGCCGACTCAATGTCGTCAAAGCCACGTTGGATCGCGTGCACCGCGCCGTTGTCCTCCAGAATGGCCCCGGCGTCCTGGCGCAAGGCACTGAGCAGCTGGTGCAGTAGCTGTTTTGGGTCGGATTTCAGGGGGCTGCGCCCGTTGGCGATCTGGACTTCGGCGCCGAGCGCGGCTGTTACTGCCTGCGCAATCTCCGCGCCGCTGAGTCGGGCCATGGTCAAGCGCATGCTGCGCCATTGGGCTTGCAGGTCAGGGCGGTTCAGGGTTGCCAACAGTCCATCGAGAACGCCGGGCTGGAATAGTTGCATGAGATCGGGCAATCCCGGCGGGCGGAACATCAGACTGCCGAGGCGCGAAAACGTGGTGCTGGGCGCGCGCTCTGTGCTTTCTGGCTGCAGTTGCAGTGCCCAATGGCTTGAAGTCAGCGCCTGCAGACGCAAGTTTACCTTTTGCCCAATGGCCCACTTCAGTTCCGGCGGCAGATCTATCAGGCGCCCCTGGAGTAGCAGCGCGAGTTGGTCGCCGCGTGTTTGCACCAGAGCCTGAACGACTTGGCCGTCTTGCAAGCCCAGCGCACGGGCTGTGCTGGCTTCAATCAGGGGCAGCGAGGCTGCGCCTTGCGGGAAAACCGGGCTGATGCGCGCCAACAGGGCGCTGCTTTCGGTGACCGCGATCATTTGTTATTCCGTGTGACAATCAGGGGAAATGGATCCAGCTCTTGCGCTCGATCGCTGCGTCCAAGCTTGTGTCACCGTTCTGGTTGGCTGATGCCAGTTCAGCCTTGGGCGGTACCAGCGCTTGTAGCAGTTGTTGGGAATCCGGTACCGTCAAGCTAACCCCCTTGCGCAACTGCAGGTTCGGCGCCTTGACCTTGGCCGGTACAAATGCATGCGGGTTCAGGTCGATGAAGGCTTGACGCAGCAGTTCGATTTTCAGGGGGCTGTCGGCCATGGTTTGCGCGATGACATGGTCCAGTGACTCGCCGCTTTTGGGTTTGTAGCTGGGCGGCTTGACAGCGGTATCGGATGGCGTTGCCGCCAGGCAAGCGACGCCCCAGAGCCCCGCCAGGACTAAAAAAAAGCCATACCGCAGGCTGAGGCAGGTTGAGCGGTCGGCATGGAGCTTGTTCATGGTTCGGTTGTCCCCTGCTCGCCTTGTGCGTCGCGGCATTTTTAATCGGCGCTCATGGCGCGCCAGCGTGTCTGAACCGAGCGTGCAGGCCCGGCCAGCAGATCCAGTTGCGCCTCGTGCTCGGCCACTGATCTCACCCGGGCCAACACGCTTTGAGCAGCAACACCGGCTTCAAGAAGCTTTCCTGGAAACTGCCGGTCGTCCACCAGCAGCCACTCGTCGCCTGGGCGCACACCAGCAGCCGACCCTGCGTTGATACGGATATCTGTATCGCCGTTGCGTGTCACGCGTGGCACCACGGTCTGGCAAGCCAGACTGTGTTGCAAGGTTTGTGCCCAGATGCCCATTTGTTGCAGCACCTGATGCTGCGTTGCTGCATCCAGACGGGGCACACCCCAATTGCTGCGTTCGCTGCGGAGCGCCAGCGAGATGCTGGTCTGCAGGATCGGCTGGGCTTGATTGCGCGCACTCAGACTGGCCGTCAGGCGAACGCTGATGGGTTGCGCCTCGATACGCTGAGCTTGAGGCGCAGATTGGAGCGTGAGGTTCAGGCGCCATGGGACGTGGTCCACCCCGGAGCCTAGCAGTGCGTTTTTGTAGGCCGAGCCGCTCCGCTCGGCTGGGTCGTAGTCGGGCTCAATCAAACGCCAGACCTTCGAGTCGTTGGCGACCTGCTGCCAGTAGCGCCTCAGCAACTCACGTGCAGATTCCAACAAGGGCAGGTCGTCCGGGCCCCATGACGTCGGCTCTGTCCACTGCAAGGCCACCAGATGTCGCAGACGCCCTGGTTTGCTGTTGTCGGGACACTGCTGTTGGCTTGGCGGTGCAAGCCCGGCCTTGTTCGGCAAGGCGGCCTGGCTATCAATCTGCACGTTGGCCCGGGGCTCACCCTGTGCATCGCGTTCGTAGCTCAGCACCCTCACGCCGCGCACCTGCATGCCGCTGCGAAATGAATTGCCTTCCTGCAAGGCGCCTTGGGCATCAATCCAGGCGGTGGACTGCACCTGCATGGGCCCTTGCAGGGCAATTTGTACCAAGCTGTTCCGAATTGCCAGCAAGCGTTCTTCATCGCTCAATGCTTGCGCCGCGCAGCCCGCAGCCCAGGCTGCAGCGCACAGTGTTGCCAGAAGCTTCGCCGCGTGGTTCGCAAGGGTACCGTAAAGCGGATGGTGCAGCGCTTGCATCAAGTTCCCCAATGTCGGTCTCTGTTCGCGCCGTGTTACTTGGGCGCCTTGCCGACGGTCTGAAGCAAATATAGGGCGCGTAAGTCCAGCACGATCGCGTTATCCAGCGAGAGCGTGGTCTCGTACGTATCATCCCCAGATGGCGTGATGCTGACCAGTGTGGCGCCAAAAATAACGCCCTCGACCCGGGTGCGAAAGGTGTCGTTTTGGACCACCATGTCTGCTACGGTTGCATTGGCATCGAGTCGTACGCCGTATACCTGCTCGGTGAGGGATCGGTAGGCGTCAAGTTTGGCGGCACGTATTGCCAGCAAGCGTTGTTGCGCTGGGTTACGATGGTTTTGCACACTGATGACGGCGTAGCCGGTCGCGGTGAGTGACTCAAGTCTCTCGACTCGGGGTACGAAGGCCGGAGCTTGGGGTACAAGGGCCGTAGGTTGGGCTGCAATAGATGGCGCAGCGTTGACCGCTTTGGCGAAGTACGGTGCCTGGCAGGCACTCAGCAGGCAGGCGCACAGTGCCAACGCCACAATGCGAACGGGATTCATAGTGGGTCCTTTGTAACGAATCAGACTATGAATCGGCAGCAAGCGGGAATTCTTGAGGATGTCTGTGCTTGTTCAGGCGTCTTTGCTTCCCGCCATGGGACCCTCGCCTGCCGCTGCGCGGTACCAGTGCAAGGCTTGCGCGTAGTCTTGATTGACGCCATCGCCGTGGGCGTACATGGCGCCGATATTGAACTGGGCCCCGGTGTCTCCCCGGTGGGCTGCTTCCTGGTAGTAAATCAGGGCTTGTGCGCTGTCTTGGGTCTGACCCAGGCCTAATTTGTGAGCGCGGCCAAGGTTATACAGCGCTGCGACATCGCCCAGGTCGGCCGCTTGGGTAAGGTACTTGTGGGCTTTGACGGGGTCTTCGGCGACGCCGATGCCACGGGCATGCAGATCTGCCAGGTTGAACAGCGCTTGTGCATGGTTTTGTGCCGCTGCCAGTGCGTAGTAATGATGCGCTTGTCTGAGTTTCTCTGCCGTTTCTAGTGCCTGGCTCGGGTCTTGGTTCTGCTCGGCCTGTTGTGCATACAGCATCGCTAGTCCGAATTGGGATGGAGCGTAGCCGTGATCGGCGGCACTGTGATAATGCAGTAGGGCCTGGGCTGCGTCAGTTTGCGGGTTCCTGCCGGTAGCAGGTGCATTCAGTAGCAGGGCCCCCAAGTTGTGTTGTGCGACTACGTCTCCTTGTATGGTTGCGGCTTCGGTCCAGTGCAGCGCAAGGTCGAAATCGGGCTCTGCGCCCTGTCCGTACAGGTAGGCGAGGCCCAGTTTGCACTGAGCCTGGGTGTGACCTTGCGCCGCCGCCAACTCAAAGTAGTTCTTGGCTATTGCGGCATCGGGCGCCGTGCCCTGGCCGGTGGCGTGCATCAGACCGAGTTGGTACTGCGCCGCTGCGCCGCCCTGTTCTGCGGCCTGGATGTAGTGGTGCAGGGCGCGTGCGTAGTCCTGCTCTACGGCCAGGCCTTTGGCGTAATGCGTTGCCAGGTTGTGGTGAGCAGCGCCATGGCCTTGGGAGGCTGCGGCCTGGTAGTGCTGCAGCGCCTGGCTCAGATCCTGCTCGACGCCCTGTGCGTTGGTGTATAGGGTGGCCAGATTGAAATGGGCTGGCTGGAGGTCCTGTGTTGCGGCGCGGCTGAAGTAATCCAGAGCCAGGGGCAGATTGACTTCAATACCCTGACCATGCAGGTACATCACGCCCAGATTGTGTTGCGCGGCGGCGTCGCCCTGCGCGGCGGCTTGGAGGTACCACTGGTGCGCCAGGGCATAGTCCTGTGCCACACCATCACCGCGGGCCAGCATGAGTCCCAGACTGAATTGCGCATAGCGGTGGTTCAGGGCTGCGGCTGATTCATACCATTGCATGGCAAGCGCCATGTCTTTGGGTAGGCCGTCACCCTGCGCATATAAATGGCCCAGATTGAACTGGGCAGTGGCATCTCCCTGCGCGGCAGCCAGTTCAAACCAGCGTGCAGCCTCTGGGTTGTTTTTCTCGACGCCTTGGCCGTTGGCATACATGAAGGCCAGGTTGGTCTGGACGTCAGCCAGGCCTTGTTCTGCGGCCAGTCGGTACCATTGGAGGGCGGCAGCGTAGTCCTGTTCTACGCCTTGACCGTTGGCGTGCATGAAGCCCAGGTTGTATTGGGCCGGAGCATATTCCTGCGAGGCACTCATGTTGTACCACTTGAGTGCCTCGTTGAAGTCCTGCGCCACCCCTTGGCCATTGGCGTACATGAAGCCCAGGTTGTTTTGTGCGGCCGCGTAGTTCAGCGATGCCAGTGGCCGCGATATGCGCAGGGCATTGGTGAAGTCGCCGCGCGCATAGGCGGCGTTGGCGTCGTCAAGCAGGGTTTTCATTCCAGATGCTCGTTGGAGGCAGGCAGCGCCTGGTGCTGCAGCGCATAGTAGGACAGTTCGGTGCCGCGCGCCTCTCCTCCCCGTGCCTCGGATGCACCTCGCGCTATTGGTAAGCCGGGCCTGGCCTGTACTCCGGTATGCGGGTCGATTGGAGCGTGAGCATCATGGGGCGCGCGAGGCAGATGGGCCTGGGCCTCCAGATGGGTGGCGCGACTTGGTGTGTGCTGGGCTTTGCTCATGCGTAAATCTCTCTCAAAGACAGTGGGTGGTGAATGTCGGCTTTTCGACAATCAGCAGAGAGATAGAGCAATTTACGTGCCCACTAGCCTGGCGCTGGCTGCTGCTCCAGTAGGGTCTTCAGTGTTTCCGCGCACAGGCAAGCGATATCGAAAGATTGGTGTTCTGCCACCAGGTTGCCGAACCAGTGCTGCGCAAAGTCTCCATAAAGAGCGTGCGACCAGGGCAGTGTGCTGTGCCTGCTCAAGGTGGCCCAGTTCCATTGCTCGATGAAGCGTCCGATCAGGGCGCTGCTCCAGGGCAAGTGGAGGTTACCGCTGAGGCGCTCCCAATCCCATTGAGTTGCAAAGCGACCCAGGATTTCGATGCTCCAGGGCATCGCTGCGCTGCCGCTGATCGCCGACCAGTCCCACTCGTTTTCAAATTGCGCCAGTACGGCTTCAGTCCACGGCAGGCCGGCGTTCCAGCTCAGGCGGTCCCAATCGAGCCGTTTCTGGTAGCGTTCAAGCAGCTGCGCGCTCCAGGGGAGTGCTGGGTTCGCGCTGAGCGCTTCCCAGTTCCAGCGTGCGCCATGTTGGGCCACCAGTTCCTCATTCCACGGAAGGGCTGTATTTTGGCTCAAGGCAGTCCAGTCCCAACGACTGCCGTAGTCCGGCCCGTTGAGCAGTGCAAGGCTCCACGGAAGGCCGGTGTTGCCGCTCAGTGCCAACCAGTCCCAATGCCGGTCAAATTGGGCCAGAAAACTGCTGCTCCATGGCAGCTTCTCCTGGCTGCTGAGCGCTGTCCAGTCCCAGTGCCGGGACCAACGTTTAATCAGGTTCTGGGTCCATGGCACTGCGGTGTTACGGCTCAGGCATGCCCAGTTCCACAGCGGCTCGAATTGCGCTACCGAGTCTTCATTAAAGGGAAGTGCGGCATTGGCGCTGAGGCCGGTCCAGTCCCAGCGGTTGGCGTAAGTCGAAATCAATTCTGCAGTCCACGCTAAGCCGGTATTCCAACTCAAGGCAGTCCAGTCCCAGCGGTGGGTGTTGCCGGCAAGCAAATCAGAGGTCCAGGGAAGCCCTGTGTTGCGGCTCAGGGTGGTCCAGCTCCAGCACTTGGCAAACTGCAGTATCAACGCCGTGTTCCAGGGCAGCGCCTTGTTGCCGCTCAATGCTTGCCAGTCCCAATGTGAAGCAAAACGTGCCAGAAGTTCGGCCGACCAGGGCAACGCCGGGTTGCGGCTCAGGGCCTCCCAGTCCCAGTGGTCAAGTTGCGCGTCAATCAGGACTGGCGACCAGGCGACCAATGGGCTAGCGCTCAGGCGCCGCCAGTCCAGGCGCGCTGCGTGGCGCTCGAGCTGCGCGTTGACAAGCGGGTAATGCACTTGCAGGCAGTGCGTCAGCAGGAGGTCGTTATTTTGAAAGAACCGCAGCACCTGGCTCTGGCGCAGGTCACCCAGAGTGCTTGCCACCACTTGCAGCCGCTGACTGGCGGCTATCGTCAACGTGGCCGGGACAGTGCCAAAGTCGGGTTTCAGAACAAGGCTGTTTTCAGCGCTACCCCCAGAGGGCAAGTTCATGCGTACTGGTCGGAAAATGACATCACGTCGGCGCTGCTTGCCGCCTCGGGCTGTTGCAGGCCAAGAGCTTCACCGTAGCGCTGAATTTCGCTTTGCAGTTGCTGGGCTTGCTGGTTAAACCAAACAGGCCAGTTGGGCTGGGTGCTTAGCGTTCTCCAGGTGGCGCTTTGCATCAGCGTGTCGCGCTCTTGCCGGTGCTGGGAGATTGCGTTTTGCATGGCCATCAGTAGCCCGTTGCTGCGTTGTGCGGAGGTGTCTTGCCGGGTCTCCATGGCCTGCAACGTGTTCGGGGTCTGCAGCATGGTGTGCAGCTGCTGCAACTGAGCGAGGTCACTGCGTTGGTAGCTTTGACGCACTTGCTGGAAAAGCGCTTGCGCTTGCGTCTTGTGTGTATCAAGCACGCGGTCGGGGTGGCACAGCATGGCAAGTTTTCGGTACAGCTGTTTGATTTCGACTTGTTGCTGTGGATCAGATGTGCCGGCATTTTCTGAAAAGTCTGAAGCATGCGCGTCCCTGTTCTGCTGGTACTTGTCGAAATCGTCTTTTGCCGCACGTGCCTCATGCTTTGTTGTTGCATCACCGCGCGCTTGATAGAGATGATCGAGGTAGCGACGCTTGAGATCAAGATAGCTGCACAACAGTGCGCCGATACGGTGCTCCTGTTGCGCGTCAAACAGCGCCATTTGCCTTTGTAATTCGGCCAGTTCGGCTTCCCATGCGAGTGCGTGCACCTGCCAGATGTGCAACTCCCATGCGCTGTACTCGGTGCTCGGGTCGCTGGCCGCGCTGACGCGCAGCGCCTTGCCGGGGGGCTCCGTGCCTGGCGGCAGTGGCTTATCGGTGCCGCTGCTGTGTTCGGTGCATTTCTCAAATAGGGCTTGGCATTGTTTCGTCCACTCGACTTCGGTTTCCACCACGATGCAGCTCTGGGAATTATCCCGTGGGTCCCAGTGCCAAGCACCGGTGATCACCTGGGTGGCGTCAATCAGGCACAGGCTGTGCGGCCAGCCAATGCTGAGCTCCGGCCGCAGCCAATGCAAAACCACGCCAACAGCGCTGAGTCGCTCCCAAGCCAGGGAGGATTGGCGGTTGAGCGATTCGTCGCGTAATGCAAGCTCTACTTGTACGCCACGTCGCCGGCAGCGCAGTAAATGATCAAACAGGGAACGCTCGCAGCAGCCAGTTAACAGAATATGGACGCTGCATGTGGCACTCTCCAAGGCCACGCCGAGGGCTACTGCGGTGTCAGAAAAATAGGCCTGTGTTGCCATCAGTCCATGCCCACAAAGCCATTGCTCAGGCAGTTGCAGGCGAGTTCCTGTGCCTGTGCCATTTGTTGTACAGTCATCTGCTCAGATACGCTGTCACGCCCATTGACCGCGCTTGCGTTGCCATGCTGGGCTCCCAGGTTGAACCAGGCGTGGGCGCGCACAAAATCCTGTAACGTACCCAGACCTTGCGCATGCATCCAACCTATTGCTGCCTGGGCCTCGGCATGATTTTGTACCGCCGCAGCGCGAAAGCATTTGCGTGCGAGAAGGTAGTCGGGTTCGCTATCACGATCATCCAGGTGCAACAAACCCAGGTTGTAGAGCGCATCGACATCGCCCTGGTCAGCGGCGAGTTGCAACCAGTGCTTGGCTTGCGTGATGCTGGCCTCCATGCCCTGACCCTTGGCAATCATGATGCCCAGGGCGTGTTGGGCTGCTACGTCGCCTTGTTCGGCGGCTTTTCGGTACCAGAGCAGGGCTTGCGCAAAGTCTTGCTCGGGGCCATCGCTGTCGGCGTGCAGCAGGCCCAGGTTGTATTGCGCACCGGCATCGCCTAGTTGTGCAGCGCAAAGGTACCAGTGGCGTACCTTTTTCATGTCTTTTGCTACACCTTGACCTGTGCTGTAGATAAAGCCCAGGTTATAAAACGCAGCGGCATCGCCCAGTGCTGCTGCACGTATATAAAATTTTAGGGCTCGGGTAAAGTCTTGCGCGACATCTGTGCCGGTGAAGTAGAGATGGCCCAGGTTGAACTGGGCATGCGCATGGTCTTGCTCTGCCGCCAAGTTGTACCAATGCAGGGCTTTCTCGATATCACGGTCAACGCCCTGGCCGTTGGCATACATAACGCCCAGTCCGAACTGTGAGGCTGCATCCCCGGTCTCGACGCCAGCGCTGTAACAGCGCAGAGCCGCAGCCAGATCCTTTGCCACTCCCTGACCGTTGGCAAACATCACCCCTAGGTTGTGCTGTGCTGTGGGTTCGCCTTGCGCTGCGGCTGCCTGGTACCAGATCAGAGCCTGGTTGTAGTCCCGTTCAACACCTAAACCGTTGGCATACATGATGCCGAGGTTGGCTTGGGCAAGTGCCAGCCCTTTCTCGGCAGCAGCTTGGTAGTGTTGTAGTGCAACCGGGTAATTTCTCTCCACCCCTTGCCCGTTGAAATACATGAGGCCGAGGTTGGAGTGTGCCTGGGGCAATCCGTGCTCTGCCGCCTGCCGGTAGCAATGCAATGCCTGTGCGTAGTCTTGGCGCAGTCCCAGGCCCTGGGCATGCATCAACCCCAGGTTGTTGAGCGCGGCGAGTTTCAGATCGGAAAAAGTTGAATTCATGGGTGAATGCAGTCAGCGCGATAGTCCTCTGCGAATCAAGTGTAAGCGTTTCGTCAACCCATCTTCCCGTGCCCGATTGAAGTTTCGAACCGCGTGCCTTGGCAACCAACCCAGAGGGCGAGACGAAAATGGATAGAGAATAAATGCAGCGCTGCCGGGATGTGGTAGCAAGCAGCGCGATCAGTACTGGCCGCTGGCCCACCCGTATTGAACGTGCCACGCTGATGCGTGAACTGGGCCAATGATCCGGATCGACAGCATGGAGCTGGTGCCAGCGCTGGGAGCCAGCGACCTGCGCGGGGGCATTGCCACCCTGTTTGGAGTTGGAAAGTCGAAGACCTTTGACTTTTTGGGGTTCACGCATTGCTGCGGGACGAGCAGAAAGGGCAAATTCATGGTGTTGCGGCTGACCAGTGCCAAATGCCTGCGAGGAAAACTCCAGGCGCTCAAAATCGAACTCAGGCGGCGCATGCACCGACCCATCAAAGAGCCGGGCCAGTATCCATGCTGAAGAACCGCGACCTGGGATGGTTGCTATCGCACAACTGGCCGCTTGTCGATAAAGCTGCAGCGCCGATTGTTCCAGCCGTGTCTGCCGCTGCGCCAGCCACCGCTGAATCAAGATAAGGGCTACGACGCAGTCGCCAGTGCCGGAGCAACGTGGCTTGACGGAACGCAGCCCAATCAAGGGGCTATCTGACGAAATTGACATGAAGAAAAAAATAACAAAAATGGTAAGAGTCATAAATATGCTATATTCTCAGCAGAATTTGAGATCTCAGCATTCCGAACAATGAATAAAGAACGAGCGTTGCCAAATTTCCTTGGGCAAAGCGAAGGCATCGCTGCTATTCGCAAACTTTTGCCAGTGGTTGCTGCGTCAAGCTCCACGGTGCTGATCACCGGGGAAAGCGGTACTGGCAAAGAAATCATTGCGCGATCGTTGCATGAGTTGTCAAGCCGTTCGAAAAGCAATTTTGTGCCGATTAATTGTGCGGCCATCCCCAAGGAGTTGATCGAGAGTGAGCTGTTTGGACATCGCAAAGGAGCCTTTACGGGGGCGGTGAGTGACCGCATAGGGCGCTTTGAGTTGGCGCATAAAGGATCTATTTTCCTTGACGAAATTGGTGATTTGCCGCTCGACATACAAGTCAAGCTTCTGCGCGTACTGCAAGAGCGCGTAGTGGATCCTGTAGGCGGTGGGCGGCAGGTAGCAGTCGACGTGCGTGTGATCGCAGCCACACACAGGGATTTGGAGGCTGAAATTGCGGCGGGGCGGTTTCGGGAAGATTTGTTCTACCGGCTGAACGTGTTGCCCTTGAACACGCCGCCGCTGCGCGAGCGGCTTGATGATTTGCCGCTGTTGTTGGAGTTCTTTGCCAACCACCACGCTTCACCTAACCAAAAACCGGTCACGTTCGCTGTCGATTTTTTGCATGCGATGAGGCTTTACCATTGGCCAGGAAATGTTCGGGAACTGTCCAATCTGGTCGACCGTTTCAGCACCTTGTTTTCCGGGCAACTTCTGGAGTTGTGCGCGTTTCCAAAAAGTCTTCTGCCTAGAGAAATGGCTTCTTTCAAAGCCCAGATGGAAAGCGGTGAAATGTCCTTGCCAGATGAAGTGAATGCACTGGCGCAGGCGCTTGTCCCGCTGACACGGGGCCTGCACGATCATGCCGTTCTCGGAAATATTTTTGGTTTGCCGGACGAGTGTGCAGAGCCGCTGGCTGGTCCTAATGCGGCGGAGATGCTGACATTTTTATCCCAAGATCTGCAGGTTTTGCCGCCTGAAGGCTTGTCGTTGAAGCATCGCTTGGCAGAAATCGAGCGGGATTTGATAGGCCAGGCCCTCAGCCGGGCTCAGGGCAATGTGTCTCAAACGGCACGCATCCTGAATATTCAGCGCACCACCTTGATCGAGAAAATCCAGAAATTCGGTCTTCGTGGCGTTTGAGCTTTGTTTCTGCGCGCAGCGCCGTGCTGCGCATTCCTTGGAAGTTTTTATTTGTCAGACACTTATGGCTTCTCGGATGTTGTGCTCTGGGCCTGTGTTCTCGGGTACTGCACCAGACGCTCTAGCGGTTTAGCCGCTATGGCTGGCGCTGCGGGGACCACAGCGCCAGCGCTGGCCGGCGGTGGATTGATTTTGGCGGCAGCTTCCTGAACTTGGCGTTGTTGGCGCAGGGCAGCCTCCACTTCCCGACGAATCACGCTAGCGTCAAGCGCCGGTTTGGGCGCTCTTTGTGTTGGGGATTTGATTGCTTTGATTGCGTCGGTTTGGGACCGTAGGCGTGCCTCGATGCCTTGGAGCAGTTTGAGCATGTCCTCGCTCTGGGGCGCGCCGGGTTTGCTGGCAGCTGTTTCGCCCAAGACCTTGAGAACGTCTTCCATGCGAACATCCGAGCGCGCTTGCTGATTGCTAATGGCATCTTGCTTGGCCGACATGTCGCGCAAGATATCGTCAGTGGCTGCAACCGCTCGAATAGAGTCGTCCATGGTGACGACCCGCTTGCCAACCGCCAGTAGCATGGCGTCGAGTTGCACGACGCGCGACTGCATGCGAATCGACATCCATCCAAACAGGATGCTTGATGTTAGTACGATACCGCCAAAAGCGATCAGCATCATCTGGCTATGTCGCTGCTGTGTTTTATGAAGTGACACCAAATTTTGAGTTTCCTGGTGTAGGCTGGCACCGGCCTTGGCCGCCAGGTTGGCGGCGCGGGTGGCCAATTCGGCCGAGACCAGCATGGTGAGTTTTACTTCGACAGCCTGGCTGTCTGGTTCGATGTCACCGGGCGCAGTCGGCGCAATGGCTTCCTGGTGCACCGAGTCGGCCGCCGGGGCTGTCGGATCAACGATGGGCACATCGTGGTTTTCTGTGCTGCTGGAAGTTGCGTCAAGCTCCAGCGTGCGGGCGCTAGGCAGGGCTGTAGTGGGTTCGGTCATGGCGCTCTCGCTATTGGGTAGTTGGTTTCGTTAATGACTGATTACCCATCAGTGTTTCCAGATCGTCGAGTTGGTGAGCAATTGCGGCGTTTTCAGACTTGAGCGCCGCCAGACGCGCCCCAAGTTCATCAGACAACTGGGTTGTCAGATCTGGCATCGCAGCAAGAACATATTCCGGCGCTTGCAGTGGCGCGACGTCGGCGGGTTGGTTGTCGGCGAGTGTTGTTGTTCTAAGCGGTGGGAGCGCCGTATCTACCGCGGTCCCGTCTTCGCCAGACGAAGACGGCTCCGTCGCATGGGCATGATCTTCAGCCAGCGCATCGTGCGTATTGGGCCGGCCGACAACCGGCGATTTGCGCACAGCATTGCGCGACCCAACGGGCACGGCGATTGCATGCTGCGACGTATTTTGAATGAATTCAGGCTCGCTCATTTGGGGTCCTTCGTTCGTTTTGGGGTAACTGATGGCGCGGTTGTCACAGCAGACTTTTCTTTCAGAAAATTGACTGTGTGAATTTGCGCACCCTTTCCGGATGCTGCATCGTTTACAAACTTGCTAGCCTTGCGCGAGGATGAAAATGGTCCGGACACTACGGTAAATTCAATGGCTGAATTGCCTGGCAGGTAGATTGGAATAATTTGTGTGTTTTGCAGCTTGCTATTCTTTTCTACCCACTGAGCTGCCGCTTGGTAGGAAGGCTCCGTGGTGTATTGAACAAGGTATGCATCGGATGGCAGTTGCTGCAACCAAACGATTGCTTGCAACTCTTGAGGTGAGTGCGTGATGACTTCCTCGAGAGCATCACGTTCATCCACCCCAGTTTGCACAGATGTCGCCACGCCAGTGCTGGCGATTGCCGCTTCCGCCGGCATTCGTGCCGGCATTCGTGCCGGCACGACTGCTACTGGCACGCCTGCTACTGGCACGCCTGCTACTGGCACGCCTGCCAGCAGGCCTGTGGCCTTTGTCCAGGTGCCGGTATGCAACAGAAATGCTGCGCCTGTCGAGGCTATAAGCAGGGCCGCGGCAGCGATGGCAAGACGCCAATGGTTTTTGCCTGAGCCGCCAGTGAGGAGAGGCGTTTTTGGGGTGGTTTGCGCGGTGTCTTTGGCGGCTTGAACTGCTGGCGCCGATTGAAGCAGGCCGAGTGCTTCGCCTTCACGCCCCTGGCTGCGGGCTTGTGCCAGCATGAGTTCGGCCTGCTCGGGTGTAGGTGGTTCAATTTCCCACCGCAGAATTCGACGCCCAAAAGGGTTGAGTAACTGATGCTTGTTGCTATCTGCGGTGAGATGCAGCATGACGCGGATATTGGCGCCCGGAAAATACTCTATCAGACGTGCCAATAATTCAATTTCGTGGGCAGGCAGGGCGGCTGCATCGTGCAGAATCCAAATTCTGGGCACTGAGTTTTGTACAACGCCCTGCATAGCGTCTTCAACTGAAGAATCACGCAAGGCGTCATTGAAACGTGCAAGCAAGGCCTCCACGCTGGCCGGAAAATAGACTTCCAAAGCGATTTCGGGCGCGGCTGCGCGCAGGCGTTGTACCAGCAGCTTTCCATAATGGTCCAAGGTGCCCTCGTGCCTGCTGATCAAGGCGAGACTCATCCCATCCATGATCATCGCTTTGACAGAACCGTCCAGCCGTAAGCGGTCGGTTACCCGAAACAGCAACGCTGGCGGGTCGGTGATGCTCTCGTTGTCCCAGTGGGGGTCGTTCATGTGACGGCGTCCTCATTGAGTAGCGCCTTGCCATTGGAGTCAAACAGCATACTGTCAGGAATTTTTGGATAGGGGCGCGCCATCGGCTGAACCCCAGGTTGTATTTGGCCCAGGCTAAACACATAGGCAATGACCTGTGCTACTGCGAAATACAGTGCCTCAGGGACCGGTTCATTAACTTTGGTGGTGAAGTACAGCGCGCGCGCCAGTTCAGCAGAAGAAAAGACTTCAATGCTGTGGGTTCTGGCTTCTTCGCGAATTCGGGTAGCAAGGAAGTCTGCGCCCTTGGCTAACAAAATGGGCGCACCATCCGATGTCGGATCGTATGACAGTGCGACGGCAAAGTGCTCCGGATTGGTGATGATCACGTCGGCGTCCTTGATCTTGTGCATCATGCGCGCGGTCGCCACTTCGTGCTGGCGCCTGCGGATTTGCGCCTTGACTTCTGGCCTGCCCTCCACATCTTTCATTTCATCGCGGATTTCCTGCTTGGTCATGCGCATGCGCTTCTTGAAGGAATAGCGCTGGTAAGGCACGTCAATCAGCGCAATTAGAACCAAACTCAGCGTGAGCCACAGCACGGAGTCGGAAATGAGACTGCCAGCCAGCGCTATGCCTTCTCGCAATCCCATGCTGCCCATGTGGATCAGCTCAGAAAAATGCTTGTCCAGCAAAAGCAGCAAAACGCCCGCGACCAGGCCGAACTTGGCGACTGACTTGAGCAGTTCCACCGCAGCATGCGTACCCAGCATGCGCTTGAGGCCTGTCAGTGGACTGAGTTTTGAGAATTTTGGCAGAGTCGCGACCATGGAAAACAAATAGCCACCGGTAGCGCCCGCCGCCAATATGGCCACCACTACGGTCACCAGCATCACTGGCAGCACTAGTAGAAGTGCTTGGCTCAATTGATGGGCAAAAGCATGCGGCAAAAGCGCGGGGGTTTCAAGCAATGTGCGGTCCCAAGTCAGACCAGCGGCAAAGTACTTTGCAAGTTGGTTAAACCACACGCCACCCAGGGAGGACAACACCAAGACCGCCGCCAGCATCACCGCCGCCGCAGACAAGTCTATCGAGCGTGCAACCTGTCCTTCGTCCCGCGCGCGCTGCAGTCGCCGTGCGGTGGGTTCTTCGGTGCGCTGGGAGCTGTCTTCTGCCATGGTCTATTCGTCCGTTATGGCAGTGCGAGTTGGGCCCGAACTTCCAGGAAACCCCGCATCCAGAGCCACTCCATGCGTGCCCCTATGCTGGGTAGCGCCACCATCAAAATGAAAAACCCCGCGATCACCATTGCCGGCAAGCCAACCGAGAAAATATTCAGGCTAGGCGCCGCACGCGAGGCGACACCCAATCCGATGTTGATGAACAGCAGAGTCACCATGACTGGCAAAGCAACTAGTACGGCACCCATAAAAATCATGGAACTCCATGCGACAAAGTGCGCCCAAGTGCCTGCCGTGAGCAGGCCCTTGCCAATCGGCAGCGACACAAAACTTTCTATCACCAGCCCCAGCAACATCGCATGTCCACCGAGTCCGACAAAAATCAGCGTGGAGAGTATGACGAGAAACTGCGCTATCACAGGAACGTTGCCCAGGTTGGGATCCATCATGTTGGCAATTGACAAGCCCATGGCATTGGAGATCGATTGACCAGCTACCAGCAATGCAGCAGTCACGATTTGCATGCTCAGTCCCATGACTAGTCCAATCCCGATTTGATTGAACATTTCGACCAGGCCCGCTGCGGAGGCTGGATCTATTTGTGGCCACTGGTGCATCGGATAGACCATCCAGGTCAATGCCGCCGCCAACAGGATGCGCACGCGAACATTGATCGCTCTCAGCGAAAAAATGGGCGCTGAAATCAACAGAGCCGAGATGCGCAGCATCGGCCACAGAAACGTGTAAAACCGTTCCACGATATCGCCAACCAACAGGTTCATGGGCGCGACCTCATCGGCGTCACGTGAAGAGCCCCGGAATACGCTGAAACAAACTCCGGGTGTAGTCCACCAGTGTGGCAAGTTGCCAGCCACTGACCAGAGCCAGGGTAATGGACAGAGCCACTAACTTCGGAATAAAACTCAGAGTGGATTCGTTGATGGAGGTTGCAGCTTGCAAGATACCGATGAGTAAACCGACCGCTAAAGCGACTCCCAACAGGGGTGCCGAGATCAGCACCATCATCCACAATGCCTGGTGGCCCAAATCTATTACGGCGGGAATGTCCATGTGAACTCCTTAGCGGGTGACAAAGCTCGCCGCCAGAGAGCCCATGATCAGGCTCCAGCCGTCAACCAGCACAAATAGCATCAGCTTGAATGGCATCGAAATCATCATTGGAGAGAGCATCATCATGCCCATCGACATCAGCACGCTCGCCACAATCAAGTCAATCACGACAAAGGGGATGTAGATCAAAAAACCAATGGTGAAGGCGCTCTTGAGTTCGGATGTAAGGAAAGCTGGAACCAGCGTGGTGAATGGCACCGCATCGGCAGCCGTCGCATCGGGGTTGCGTGACATTTGCATAAAGAGGCCAATGTCGTCCTCGCGCGTTTGCCGGACCATGAATTCTCGCAATGGAGCCTCGGCTGCAGCCAGAGCTTTCTCAAAGCCCATGCCTTGCTGTGTATAGGGTATGACCGCATTGGTGTAGACCTCGTTCAGCACCGGTGACATGATGAACAGTGTTAAAAACAGAGAGATGCCAACCAGCACATTGTTCGGTGGCGTTTGGCCAGTGCCCAGTGCTTGCCGCAGAATCGACATGACAATGATGATCCGGACAAACGATGTCATCATCAGCAAAAAAGACGGCAGCATGGTCAGCGTTGTCATCAGCGCCAGCAACTGCAGCGACAAGCTGTATTGTGTGTCTTTGCCGGTACCAGTGACGTTGACCATAGGGATGCCTTGGCTCCAGGCGACAGCTGGCGCGAGTACGACCAGCACAGCCAGTGCCAGGAAAAGGGTTTTGGCTTTCAAGAAGCGGCTCCCGTGATGTCTTCCAACGCTCCTGGCAGGTGGGCCGTAGCTTCCCAATTGGCCAGCGCCGTAAATTGGCTTGGACTGACCCCGATCAGTACCTCACGCGTTCCGACCCGAATCAGCGCAATTTTTTGTCGTGGCCCGACGCTCAGCGTTTCCAATAACTGCATTTTTCGTTGCTGGCCGCCAAGATGCTGCATCGCCTTCACCCGGCGCAAGACCCAAAACAAGACGGCTAACAGCAGCAGTACCAGAACCATGCTCGTGCCCATACGAATCCAATCTATGTCGATGGCGGCGGTGCTAGTCATTGCTTACAAGTTCCTCATGCGGTCAGAGGCTGGTACCACCCGGGTGAGCCTGATGCCATAGCGCTCATTCACCAGAACTACCTCGCCCTGTGCGACGACGGTGTTGTTGCACAGCAAGTCCAGCGGCTCGCCCACGATGCGGTCAAGTTCTACGACGCTGCCCTGGGTCAGTCGCATCAAGTCTTTGATTTTGATCATTGCCCGCCCAACCTCAACACTGAGCGTGACGCTGATGTTCTGTAATACCTCGGGTTTGATTTGGTTACTGTCGGCGGCCAGAGCGTCGTTGTCGATGGTGGTGGTGTCGTTCATATCAAAAATCTAGCTGGGTTATTGGTTTCCGGGTTCCACGGCATGTGCGATTTGCACGGCGATTTGCGCCCCTATCGCGCCAACATGCACATCAAAAGCCGGTATGCCATTTGGCTGCAATTGTGCAAATTTGGGTTTCTTGAAGTAGAGGAGGTCGCCGGGTTTGAGTGCCTCCAGCGCACTGAGTGTGGTGGTAACGGAGCCCAGCACCACGCTGGCCTGAAGGCAGGATGATCCGATAACCTCCGCAAGCTCTTTACGCCACTGCAGATCAGACTCTTCGTTGCCATCACCGGTTTGCACACGGCTTCGAAGCATCTCGCGCACTGGTTTGAGTGATGCGTAAGGATGAACGATGTCGATAAAACCGAGGTTGCCCTTTGCTGTCTCGGTCTCAAAGCGACTCAGGATCACCAGATCGTTCTCGTCCGCTATCTGGGCGAACTGAGGGTTTATCTCCGAGCTAACTACTTCAAATTCCAAAGACATAATGGGTTGCCACGCTTCACGCAGGGTCCGAAATGTCACCTCCAGAATCATGTTGATGATGCGTGATTCCGTCGGCGTAAACATGCGCCCTGGCGCGAGTTGCCCGACAGTTCCTTGGCCAAAGCCGCCGAAAAAGCTGTCCAAGGAACTGAACACGATCGTTGGGTCAATCACAACGATGGAGTAGCCTCGCAGCGGATTCATGCGGATCACATTGACCGACAGCGGTGCTTTCAAGTCCTTTTGGTATTCGCCAAACTTGACGACTTGCACTTTGGTTGGGTTGACGCGCGGACTGGTACGCAGCACTTCCATCAAGCTCAAGCGAAATTGGCGGATAAAGCGCTCATTGATCATGTCAATTGAGGAGGTATTGATACCCAGGCTGCTGTCTTCGCTGATCAGGTCGTGCTTTTTGACACGGGCTGCAGTGTTAAAGCCGGTGTCCAGCGCAATCGTGCCGTCATTGACGCCTTTGGCAAGTGCCTCTAATTCTTCTGGGGAAAGTAGATTATTGGCCATGGTTCAATCTATACAAAAGACAAGTCGTGAGTGTCATTGCACGATAAACGAGGTGAAATACACGTCTTCAATACCGCCAAAGTCCTCATATTTCTCCACCAGCGAGTTCATCGCGTTGCGGATCCTCACAGCGAGGTCCTTGCGAAAATCAGGCTTTGCTAAATCCGCTTCAGTTGTGACGCGCATCACATCCATCACGACAGAGCGCAGTGCAAATTCATGCTTTTTAACGTTGTCGATCACGCGCTGGTCGTAGCGCGTTACCACCGCAATTTGAACCGACATGACCTTGCGTGAGCTGGCAAGATTGACCAAAAACTCCCGTTCCATTTGAAAGTAGGTGTAGTCGAAACGGGGCGTCTCGGGCGACTTGTTATTCAATTTGGCAACTTTGCCGTCAGCCTTGCCATCAGGTTTGTCACCGGCCTTTTTGGCGCCGCGCGCAGTTGCTGCCGGTGCACCAGGCTTATCGGCGGCTTCAGCAATCATGTCGTCCGCAGACGGTGCTGGGTGGCTGAAGAATCCAGAGAGGAACAAGGTGCCCACTACGGTCGCAGCGATGAGCACAAGGAGCACCACCATCGCGCTGATGATTTTGATTAGGGGTGACTTGGGTGTCGCTTCAACAGCCCCTTCAGCAGCAGCCTTTTTTTCTGACACGTAACACCTCGTTCCTGTTTATCAAACCGGTAGGCAAGAGTGCTCTCACCCTTGTCTACTTTCATAAAAATACATACCGGAGGCACTCAAGTCTCAGGCGAATACGTCCAGTCCTGTTGCATCTGATGACCCTGTCGCTAGCGGTAATTGCGCTGCGCGGGGCACGGCAACGTCAGCCACTTCGCCCCGAGTCCTTGGCGTTTCTTGAAACGCCTGACCGGGTGTCGGATTTCCGCCAGATTGACGACTTGCATCCCCGTTGATCCAAAGGTTAGCAACTGTCATGCCAGATTCGGCCAAACTGTCTTTCAATCGTCCTGCACCCTGGGCAATAAGTTCCCGGGTTACGCTGTTGTCGGTGCTGAATATGGCACTGAGGCCGCCCGCAGTCATCTCCAGTGCCACGTCAATGCGGCCCAGGCCGCTTGGTTGCATGCGCATTTGCATCTTCCATTGGCCATGCTCAATCTGGGTCAGCAGACGTTGCGATAGCGTCTCACCGAGGCGGTTGGCCAGTTGTTGGTACTGGATGCGGCGCTGTTCCGCCTGATCCTGTGGGTTGGACCCGGCAAGCTGGGGTGCAGTGGCTGCAAAGTGGGTACCCTGTATGCTTGGTGGAGCTGGGCCCAGGGGGGGGGGCGTAGTCAGTGGATCTGGCATGTCACCGACGATCAATGCGCCCTTGTCGCCGACGATCAGTGCGTCCTTGTCGCCGACGATCAGTGCGTCCTTGTCGCCGACGATGCGGGCGCCCTTGTCACCGACGCTCAATGCGCCCTTGCCATCGACGATCAATGCGCCCTTGTCATCGACCGTCCAGGCTGCCGGCAGTTCAAGGTGCAGGTCCTGTACCGTAGTCGTCTGGGGTGCGCCTTTGTCAGCAGCGCTGGCCTGGGATAACCGGCTGGACCCGTTACCGGGTTTGTCAGTCGCCGCCAAATGCGCCAGCCGTCTGCCGACCTCTGGGTTGCCCATCACCAGGCTCAGTGTTGCTGCTGGAGCTTGCGCATCTTCAGTCCCCAGCCCTGAACTTGCGTCTGGTGCGCTGACGTTCAGGCCCGCCAACAGTGTTTTTCCCACTTGCGGCGCCAGAATGGCTGCATTGGCCGTTACGGTCCAGGTTCCTGCGGTTTCCGCAGCTGGCTTGGGTGCACTGGTCGCCAACGGTGCCGGGGCGGATGTGGTCAATGCCTGAGCGGCGGGCACGCTGGACGCTGTATTTGCGGGACTGATCCAGTTGGCTTGCAGATAGGCCGCCGTGTTGATCTGTGCAAAGAAATCATTCGTCGCCCTGTTGGTGTCTGAGGCGGGATCAGTGTTGGTCGCGTTGCGCAGGCCCCCCGAGAGAAAAGAGCCAACAGGTGCGTTTTTGGGATTGGTGAGTCCGTTCGTCGTATTCGCAATGACGCTGTTCAAAGAGGGCTCTGCTGACGGAGGGATCGGTCCGAATAAGGCGTGTACCGCAGCGTCACCCAAGCCTTGTGCCCGCGCGAAAGCCGCGACGCTGGCGAGGTCCGGCATGGGCGCATCGCTGGTAATGACATTGAGTTCACTGCCCAGCGGCAACATTTGCAGGCCTGCCCCCGGGGCAACGCCGTCTGTGGCAAAGGCGGCAAGCCCTTGCCGCTCCATTTTGAGCATGTGTCCGGTCAGGAGCTCTGCAAAATCTCCACTGGTCGAAGCAGCATCAAGACCCTCGGGCCGGGTTGGCGTGGCTGCACCTCCTGGCGCTAAGGGGGAGATTTGGTTCGAAGAGCCAACATTCGAGAAAAGATCGAGATTCGCATTCACGGCAAGTGTCCATTCACAAAAAGGCCACTTTTGATGGCGAGCGTCTTTACTGAGCAAGAAGCAAGCCTGGAAAATATTGCCGCTGCGATGCTCCGCGGTTGATGCGCGGTGTCGGAAATGCATGGCATGGACTTTGCGTACAGAAGGTGTGCATCTCCCTAAACACAGACTACCGCGGCAATAAATCCAATGGCAGTGTCGACAATCCGACAAGATCTTTCCAAAATCAATTTGGCCGACCTGAGTATTCCTGCTCTAGTGCTGTTGATTATGGGAATGTTGGTCGTGCCATTGCCGCCGTTTTTGCTGGATGCGCTGTTTACCTTCAATATCGCGTCGAGCGTTCTGATCATCATGATCGCTATCGGGACACGCAAGCCTCTGGAGTTTTCCTCCTTTCCCTCTGTTTTGTTGTTCGCAACCATGCTGCGCCTGGCATTGAACGTGGCCTCCACCCGGGTCATTCTGGTCAACGGACATGAAGGTAGCGAGGCGGCAGGCAAGGTGATCGCCTCGTTCGGCGAGTTTGTGATCGGTGGCAACTATGTCGTGGGCTTCATCATCTTTGCGATCTTGATGATCATCAACTTCATTGTCGTGACCAAAGGTGCAGGAAGGGTCTCGGAGGTGAATGCGCGGTTTACGCTGGATGCGATGCCGGGTAAGCAAATGGCTATTGATGCCGACCTGAACGCCGGGGTGATTGATCAAGAGACGGCTAAACGGCGCCGGGCTGAGCTGGGTCAGGAATCGGACTTCTTTGGCTCCATGGATGGCGCCTCCAAGTTTGTCAGCGGCGACGCAATTGCTGGCTTGTTGATTTTGATCATCAATCTGGTCGGTGGGTTGGCCGTTGGTATTGGTCAGCATGATTTGTCGCTCAGTGAAGCCGGACGGATATACACCTTACTGACGATTGGCGACGGCTTGGTGTCGCAGATTCCGTCGCTGTTGCTGTCTTTGGCCACAGCCATTGTGGTGACGCGAGTCACCACGCCGGAGTCAATAACCGAACAGGCTGGCAGCCAGTTGGGTAACCCGACTGCCTTGTTTGTCACCTCCAGCATCATGGCCATCTTGGGTCTGGTGCCCGGGATGCCGCATCTGGTTTTTGTGGCGCTGTCGGCCGGCAGTGCTTTCCTGGGGGTGCTAGTGATGCGCAAGCAGTCCGCGCTAGTGGCACCTTCTGCGGGGCCGGCGGCGGGCAGCGCGCTGGAGCAGCCCAAGGAGCTCGGATGGGAAGACCTGGATACGGTGGATCTGGTGGGCCTGGAAATTGGCTATGGACTGATTCCACTGGTGAATGCTGAAACAGGCGGACAGCTAATGACGCGCGTGAAGGGCGTGCGCAAAAAGCTGTCTGCCGAATTGGGGTTTTTGATTCAACCGGTGCGTATTCGCGATGCCTTGAGCATCGACCCGGACAGCTACCACATTGTGCTCAATGGCGTGATCCGTGGTCGGGGCAAAGTGAAAGTGGGTTGTGAGATGGCGATCAATCCCGGCCGCGTGTATGGCGCCCTGGAGGGGGTTGCGACACAAGAGCCCGCATTCGGTCTGGAGGCCGTCTGGATTGAGCCCTCGCAGCGAGATCACGCGCGGGCCCTGGGGTATACCGTGGTGGACCCGGCCACCGCCATTGCGACGCACCTTAACAAGGTCTTGCGGGATAACGCGTCGGACCTGTTGAGCCACGATGAAGTGCAGCAGTTGTTGGACAAACTCAGCGCCAAATCACCGAAGCTGGTAGAAGATTTGGTGCCAGGAAAACTTTCTTTAGGCGTGTTGACGCGCACTTTGCAGAATCTGCTGAGCGACTCCGTTTCGATTCGCGACATGCGGACCATTGTGGAGACGCTCACTGATGTCAGTGCGCGCACGCAGGAGCCAGAGCTGTTGACCGCACTGGTTCGACCGCGACTGGGCCGTATGATTGTGCAAGCCTTGGTGGACGAGAAAGAGACTTTGTCTGTTATGACGCTTGAGCCCGGGTTGGAACAACTGCTGCACAACGTGTTGCAGCAGCAAGGTCAGGGACAAAACAGTTCTCAAATGGTCATGGAGCCTGGCCTGGCGGAACGCCTGTTTACCGCTTTGCGCGCAGGCTCCAAGCTGGTAGGTGAGAAAGGCCATAGTGCGGTACTGATCGTATCGCCTTCGATTCGGCCTTGGCTGGCCAAGTCTGTGCGGCATCGCGTGAATGATTTGATCGTTTTGTCTTATAGCGAAATACCCGACGATCAGGCCGTCAAAGTTGTGCATATGGTCCAGACAGAAGACAAATCCTAAGAGGCTGCGTTCATGGAACTCAAGTACATCACCGCGCGTGACGCCAAGAGCGCAACAGAGCAGGCCACCGCCTTGTATGGCCGCGACGTTTTGATCATCTCAAGCCATCAGGTGGGCGATCAAGCCGAGTTGGTGGTTGCCGTGGACGTCGTTGAGCAAGCGCAATCCACCCCTGCGGCCGTGCCTGCGGGGCGCGCTCTCAAGGTGAAGCCTGGCAGTGAGAAAAGGGCGCATGATGGCGCTCTTGGTGAGGGTGACTTCCGACATCACTATGCCCGCGTACAGGCGCCCCCGGGAAAATTGGAACGGGTTATCGCCCGCCAAGGTGATTCCGTACTTAGCCATGAGATTGTTCAAATCATTCGGGATGAAATTGCTGCATTGCGCCGTGACTTCATATTGGGCCAAAAGGCTTCAGGATGGCAAAGCGGTCTGAATCTGAACGTCGAGGTGGAGGCGCTGTTGGCGTCGTTCACAGCGGCTGGTATGCCAACCGGTTTGAGAACACTGCTGTTGCATACGGTGAAGGACATGCAAACCGAGAACGAGGCCCTGCAGGCGGTTCGCGAACAGCTCCATCATGCCGTACGACGCCCGAACCAAGCGCCACCGCAAACGGGCGTTCATTTGCTGGTCGGGCCTTCTGGCGCAGGCAAGACGCTAATGGTGGCCCGTTTGGCCCGCCATGCTGCGTCAGTAAAAGGTGCTGGCAAGGTGGCAGTAGTGAGTTACCGTGATGCGCGGGTCGGCGGTTGGCATCAAGAGTATCTGAGTGCCAATGTTGCGGGTGTCGAGTATTTCCGCGCCGACGACCTCGCTTCTCTGAGGACGCTACAAGGGTCGATGGAGCCGCTTCAGGAGTATGACTTGGTTCTGATCGATACGGCTGGCACGCAAATGGCGCAGCGCGTTGCAGAAGTTCAGGCGGTGTATCCGGACTGCTCGATTCACGCTGTTCTGCCTGCTGATTCCTCTGGTGCCACGCTGAAACGCATTTTGCAGGCCCCCGGCACAAACTGGGCCAGCTTGATGGTTAGCAAGTTGGACGAATCGGTTCAGCCTTGGCCATTGGTTGAGTTTATTTGTAATAGCGATGTCCTGGTTTCAATTGCAAGCGATGGGTCCCATGTCGCTGACCTTCGGCCTGATTTCAGTGTTGCTGCTTTGGTAGAGATGGCAGTGGCGCAATTGACGCGCATCCCCGAGCCTGTGGCAAGGTCGCACGAGCCGCAGACGCGTCTGCCGATCCTGCAGGCTGCTGACGGGCAGACGAGGCATCAACACACCGCAAAGCCAAAATTCAGTAGTCCTTCTTTCCAGTTAAGAGCGCCTGTAAGGCCTCAAGGTATGCGCGGTCCGTTCAATTGATTTAAGTACAACAAGAATGAAAAAAACTGTCAGAACAGAGATTATTGGCGTTGCCAGTGGCAAGGGTGGCGTCGGGAAAACAACTGTGACGGTCAATTTGGCCATCGCACTTCAGCTAATGGGTTACAGCACGATGATTTTCGATGCGGATTTGGGGTTAGCCAATTCCCAAATTGCGCTGGGGTGTGCCTGCCCGTTCAACCTGAGCCACTTCATGAGTGGTCAGAAAACTCTGCAGGACATCATAGTTACGTCGCGTCACGGCGTTAGGCTGGTGCCAGGCGCCTCCGGTGTCCAGGAGCTGGCTGCATTGAGTAGCCTGCAGACTTCACGTATCGTGCAGGCCTTCAGTTCTCTGGAAGGAGAGATTGATTACATGCTGGTTGACATGGCTGCTGGCATTTCTCCTTCGGTGCTGGGCTTTATGGCCGCCTGCCAGCGCCGCTATATCGTCGTGCGCGATGACCCCTCTTCGATTGCTGATGCGTACGGCACCATCAAGATTCTGATTCAGGATTACGACCTGAACGAAATCTACATTATTCCCAACGCCGTGAGCAGTCAGGCGGAGGGTCAAAATCTGTTTCGTCGTATTAATCAGGTGTGTGCGCAATTCTTGAGTTTCACCACACACTATCTGGGCTCGATTCAAAACGATGAGATGATTTTGGCGGCGCACAAGAAATACGAGCCCGTGATGGAGTACGCACCACGCAGCACAAGTGCACGTGATTTCAACCGCTTGGCTAAGTCCATCACCCAATTGCCAACGATCCATACAGTTTCCGGTGGGATGCAGTTTTTTGTAGAACGCCTGGTGGGTAACCAGGCCTGATCCATGCTTGCATCTACTGACCTGTACCAGCAGGTTCACAACAATGGTGAAGCACTGGTGTTGGCCCATTTAGGCTTGGTGAAACGTGTTGCGTTGCACCTGAAGGTGCGCATCCCGGCCTTTATGGAGCTCGATGAGTTGATCCAGGTCGGGATGATCGGATTGCTCGAAGCGGCGCGCGCCTTTGACGCTCAAAAAGGCGTTGATTTCGAAAATTTTGCCGTCAGTCGGGTGCGTGGGGCGATCCTTGATGAGGTGCGTAACCTGTCCTCGTTGCCACGTTCCGCGGTGGCCTTTAACAGATCGGAAAACAAGGCTATCCACACGCTTGCCAGTGAGTTGGGACGGGCCCCGACCCAGAGCGAGTTGGCAGAGTATCTGGGTGATGATCTGGACCAGTACCAGAAAAAACGTGGTACCGCGAAACGGTTTGACACCTTTTCCATGGAAGTCATGACTGAAGAGGTTATGAATATTGCCGACGATCGCAGCCGCCAACCCGATGCAATCGTCGAACACCAGCAATTGCTGGGTGCGGTCGGGGATGCCATAGTGACGCTCCCGGAGCGCGAGCAACTACTGTTCTCGCTCTACTATGTTGAAGAGATGAACCTGAAGGAAATAGGTGCAGTCCTGGGGGTCACTGAGTCCCGTGTCAGTCAACTCCTGAGCGCGATTGTGAAGAAATTGCGCATACTTCTACGCATCGAAGACCGAGGCGCAACCCGATCGTCCGCTTCCCACTCGGCATAAGGTCGATTCAAGTTATTCGGGTCAATGCCGAAGCTTGCGGTGTGTCTAAACATAAAGGGGGAGCTTCTATGGCTTTTAATTTCAAGGCGATCGAGTCTTACGGCGCTGATAATTTTGCGTCCCAGGCGGCCGTAGCGAACGGTGTCGTGCTGATACAGATGTTGTTTGACGGTTTGATTGACAGCCTCGTGGCAGCGCAGGGCCATTTGCGGCATGGCGCAATCGCCGAGAAGTGCATTGAGATTGCCCGCGCCAGCCGGATCGTCGTTGGCTTGCAGGGCTCGTTGGATTTTGAGAAGGGTGGCGATCTGGCGGAAAATTTGAATGATCTTTACAGCTATGTCATCCGCCGGCTGATTTATGCCAACGCACAGAATGACGCGGGTTGCCTACAGGAAGTTCAAGGCTTGATGAGTGAAATCAGGCAGGCTTGGCGTGAGATCGGCCCTCTTGCACGGACGCAGGCGCCGGCAATGGCACCCCTGCAGATGTCCGTTGCTATGAGCTAATTGGTTCGGAGTCCACGATGTTTGGTGTTATCGGATTGGTCGTATTGTTTGCCTGCGTGTTCGGGGGATTCGTCCTTGGGGGGGGCTCCATGGCGCCGATCATTCACGCGGCACCTATTGAGGGTTTGATTATCCTGGGTTCAGGTGTCGCCGGTATGCTGATCGGCAACAGCTCGGATGTTGTCAAGGCGACGTTCGCAGGGATTAAGCGTACGTTCTCAGGTTCCAAGTACAAAAAAGAGGACTACCTGGACACCATCTTTTGTGTATCCAAGGTGATGAAGACACTCAAGACCGAAGGTGCGGTTGCTCTGGAGGCTCACATTGAAACACCTGAGTCCAGCGCAATTTTCGGCGAGTACCCCAAGCTTCTGAAAGACCACGCCTTGTTGCACCTGATCACGGATACGGTGAGATTGATGGTTGTGTCTCAGGGAACGCTCAGCCCAATGGCGGTTGAGGAGGTGATGGACAGCTCTATCAAAACCCATCATAACGATGAATTGAAGGCCTCAGATGCGCTGTCCACTTTGGCGGGCGCCTTGCCTGCTCTGGGGATCGTGGCCTGCGTTCTGGGCGTGGTTAAAACCATGGACAACATCGACCAACCGCCGGCGATACTAGGCGGTTTGGTTGGTGCGGCACTGGTAGGCACCTTTCTGGGAGTGTTTCTGGCATATGGCCTTTTTGAGCCTTTTTCCAAGCGTCTGGTTCAGATCATTGATGATGAAGCCTGTATGTATGGTGTAGTCAAACAAATCATCATTGGTACCATGCATGGTCACCCAATGCCATTGATACTGGAGGCTGCTCGTGTCGGCATCAGCCACCACAACCGACCCAGTTTTGGCGAGGTGTTCGATGGCCTGCGGGGCAAGTAAATGGTAGCTAGTGATCCTTCTACAACAGACCCCAAGGCCCCTGCGGACGTTGCGGCAGTAGCGGTTACTCCGCAAGTGCTTGCGCCAATCGTCGTCAAAAAAATCATGCCCAGTCATCGTGGCGCGCATGGCGGCGCCTGGAAGATTGCGTTGGCCGACATGATGACTGCCATGATGGCTTTTTTCTTGTTGATGTGGCTACTCGGCGCGACTACCGAAGCCAAGCGCAAAAGCGTCGCTGATTATTTCCAGCCTACTTCGCACAGCCAGGTCACCATGGGCAAGCTTGCCGGTTCGAACGGTATTTTGGGTGGCAAGTCGATCATTGACACGGATGGTTTTCCATATACCGCCAAACAGACGGCACCGCTGGAGCGCGTGACCCCCAGATCGGAGGGCGGGCCGACTGAAAATGACCCCTCGCCGAACAGTGAAATCGCCCGCGACTCCGACGGTCAAGCAGCAGCAGATCGGAAGAACGCCGTCGCAGAAAAAGATGCAGCCAATTTCGACCAGATGGAAAAGGAAGTGAAGGAGCAGATCGCCAAGAATCCACGACTTGAAAGTGTGCAGGCGCAGGTGCAGTTCGTGCGGGAGAAGGAGGGTCTGCGCATCGAAATCATCGATAAGGCGGACTTCGCCATGTTTGGTCTTGGCACCACGCAGCTGCAGCCGCGCGCGAAAGAATTGATAGAGGAGATTGCGGGTTCGCTGGCCGGCTTGGATAACAAGCTCAGTGTCCGAGGGCACACCGATAGCATTCCCTTTGGCAACTCGCCAGGGCGCAACAACTGGTCTTTGTCTGCCGAGCGGGCAGAGGCAACGCGTGCCACGCTGGAGAAGCGCGGCGTCAAGCCGGAGCGCTTTACCCAGATTGAAGGCGTAGCCGACACCGCGCCCTACAACACCAACGATCCAAAAGACCCGCGCAACCGGCGCATCAGCATTACGGTCAAATTTCGTGAGAGCCCGTAGCCGGCGACATGGCAGCGGTACTGTTGGGCGCACCGGGCGCACCCATCAGCCACGCTACCTCACCTGAAACGGAAGTTTGAGCCTGTGCATCACCCAAAGCCCGCTTGCCTACCCATGAAGAGTACGCGCAATCGGCCAGTCCGGGGGATTGGAATGGCGGTGTTGGCATGCGCCATCATGTCTGGGCGTTTGCGGGGGGCTGGCTGCCCCGGCACCGCGAGCACTCGGGCGTGGCGCTGGCAACGATGGTGCCGGTGAACATCGCGCCGGCGAGTGTGGCGGTCAGCCCCAGGCCGCGGGTGTCAGCGGTATCGACAGCGACCGGCTCGCCAATCGAAGTGGTCTTGCACGATGCCACGGTGCGCCTCCCCGCCGGATTCGATCCGGCCGAGTTGCGCAGCATCGTGCAGATCCTGGCAGCGCTGCGATGATCGGCTTGCCTGTGGGCACGCGGGTGTGGCTGGCGGCGGGCCAGACTGATATGCGCAAGGGCTTCGACGGCCTGGCCGCGCTCGCGCAAAGTGCACTGACCCAGGATCCGTTCTCGGGTCACGTGTTCGTCTTCCGAGGCCGACGGGGTGACATCGTCAAACTGTTGTGGTGGGATGGCCAGGGGCTATGCTTATTTGCCAAGCGCCTGGAGAAGGGGCGCTTCGTCTGGCCCCAGGCCGACAGTGGTGCCGTGTCGCGCACGCCGGCACAGCTATCGATGCTGCTCGAGGGCATCGACTGGAGAATGCCCACGCGCACCTGGCAGCCCCAGCGCGCCGCATAGATCTTTTCAAACTGATTCCCAAATCGGTTGACAGGGAAACTCCCATGGCGATCTTGCCATGGCCGTGGCATAGTCATGCCCATGGCATCGGATGCACAGCAAGACAGAATTGAGACGCTCACCGCCGCGCTGGCGCAGCGCGATGCCTCGCTCAAGTTTGCGCATCTGACCATCGACAAACTCAAGCTCGAACTGAGCTACTTGCGGCGCATGCAATACGGGCGCGCAAGCGAGAAACTGGACCACGGCGGTCAGCTGGAGTTGATGGATTCAAACATGGCACCGATGCCGGCAGCCAACGATCCGGCCGCCTCGGATGTCGCGCCAGCGACCGAGGGTGGCAAGAAGCGTTCGACCAAGTCTCGTCTCGGCGTACGCGAGCTGCCGGCGCATCTGCCACGCCAGACCATCGTGCACAACCCCGAGGGTGGATGCAACTGCGTTGCCTGCGGCAATGGGCTGCGCGTGATCGGACAGGATGTCTCGGAGGTCCTGGACTATGAGCCCGGCAACTTCCTGGTGGTTCGCCATGTCCGTCCCAAGCTGGCCTGCGGCGACTGCCAAAGCATTGTGCAGGCACCAGCACCCAGCCGTCCTGTGGACCGCGCGTTGGCTGGTGCCGGCTTGATGGCCCATGTGCTGGTGAGCAAGTATGCCGATCACACCCCACGGCACCGGCTCAGTCAGATATTTGCACGCGACGGCGTCGAGATGGCCGTCTCCACCTTGAGCGATATCGTTGGTAGCTCTGCCTGGCTGCTCACGCCACTGGCGCAGGCCATGTGCCGATATGTTCTGAGCGGCTCCAAGGTGCATGGGCACGACACGCCGATCCGGGTTCTGGGTGGTACCGGGAGCAAGGCCAAGACGGGTCGGCTGTGGGTTTATGTTCGCGACGATCGCGCCAGCGGCGATGCCGCCCCACCGGCCGTGTGGTTTCAATACTCGGCGGACCGCAAAGGTGAACACCCCAGGCGCCACCTGCGACACTTCGAGGGCATCCTGCAGGCCGACGCGTTCAGCGGGTATGACAGGTTGTTCCATGACGGGCGAATCGTGGAGGCGGCGTGTTGGAGTCACGCCAGGAGAAAGTTCTACGACATCCACGAGCAACAGCGCAAGTTGCCCGGCACGCTGGCACACGAGGCCCTGCAACGCATTGCTGCCATCTTTGCGATCGAGGCCGATATCCAGGGTCAGTTGCCAGCAGAGCGAATGCGTCAGCGCCAAATTCGAACGCGCCCAAGGCTCGATGAACTGCAACGCTGGATGACTGGCACCTTGGCACAGTTGTCGGCCAAGTCGTCGATGGCACTTGCCATCGGCTACGCGATGAACAACTGGCGGGCCCTGGTCCGATTCGTCGATGACGGGCGCATGGAGGCGCACAACAACATCGCCGAGCGCGCCCTGCGTGGGGTAGCCGTTGGCCGCAAGAACTATTTGCACCTCGGATCGGACAGCGGTGGCGAGCGCGCCGCGGTGATATACACCTTGCTCGGGACGGCCAAGCTCAATGGCTTGAATCCGAGAGCCTATCTGCGCCATGTCTTGGACCGCATCGCCGAGCACCCGATCAACCGGATCGACGAGTTGCTTCCCTGGGCCGTGGCCGGTCAGATCAACGCGGTAATTGCGGAGCAGCGCCTGGCCGCCTGAGCCGGCTGTGCCATTGGCACAATATCTGCCATGGCCGATCCCAAGCTCATCGAGGCACTGTCGAACGCCAGCAGTCTCGAATTGTTCGAACTCTCCAACATCGTGGATCGGCTGCTGGCCGACCCACGGCGCATCATGGCAATACGCCAGCAGCTCAACCTTGGCAAGGCAGTGCAGTTCATGGACTGGTGAACCGGTCAGATGCGCTCGGGCAAAGTGGTGGAGTTGAAATCCAATCAGGTGACGGTACACGAGGACGGCACTCGATCACATTGGAAGCTGTCCTACGCCGGCATCGATCCTGGCAGCAGCGACGAGCGCATAGAAAGCCCATCACCTTCGGTCAACCAGGCCCCTGTGCACAAACCCGGCCCAGAGGACTTCCGCCGCGGCGACAAGGTCTCGTTTACCGACAAGTACGAGAGTAAACGCGCCGGGTCTTGCGTGTTACTTGTGCCGCTATTGGCACTCTTGTGTTGGCGTCCGCTTGTGTCATGGTGGACGCGATCTTTACCGCTTCAGATCAACTCGACAAGAGGGTGTTCGTCGGACTATTACTCTGAAGCGCCTCGCGATCGCTGTGGATTTGGTCGTTGAACGATGACGACAGCACGGCCGCCGGAACTGCAAAGATGCCGATACCCAGCAAGGCCATCACCACCGTCATGACCCGGCCCATTGGCGTTATTGGTGAAATATCGCCGTAACCGACGCTGGCCAGCGTCACCACCGACCAATAAATAGATTGTGGGATGTTCTCGAACTTGTCCGGTTGTGCGTCGTGCTCGAACAAAGGCGGCAATGGAAAACAAATCAAAGATGTGAAAGCAGCCGTGGTCCCGGCTGGTAAACCTCGGAAACATTCTCGAATATCAGCGCCAGCATGTTGGCAACGGTGAGCGTCGTAATGAAGCGCTCAAACTGCGGACGCAGGTTGTTCTTGATGGCGGGGTCGAACAGCTGTGCGAAAACTTGTCGCCTGAGCGTGATGCTCGGCGCGGCTGCGGTGGTCAGAGGGGGGCATGGGATCACAGCCTCCAGGCGGCCACATCCACCTGCACCGCCGCTGTCACAGCAATCGGCTGGATGCTTATAATTGTTTTTTGTTGGTGCGTGTGTCGCTAATTGCAAAGTTGCAACACACCTGTCTTAAAAGGCCCGGGTGGTGGAATTGGTAGACACAGCGGACTTAAAATCCGCCGCTTACCTGCATAAGGGGCGTACCGGTTCGACCCCGGTCCCGGGCACCACACATTTCTATTTGACCTGACTATCTATTTTTCGTCCGTTTTTCGTCCGTTCTGGTTGGACAGCTGACAGGCGGTACCAGGGATCAAGGCCAAGCGGATTTCTCTGTTCCAACCGGCCAGGGATTGATCGGCGTGGCACAATGCAGGCCATGTATCGTCAGCTGTCGGCCATCGCGGCATTTCCCTTGCAGGGCGCCCGATGATGGACCCGAAAGGATCGTCCTCACGACATTGCTGTTCCCATGCCGGCTGCCACTGGTTCACGGTTGCGCTCCTGCCCCTACCTACACGCCATGTCACGTTCCGATCCCCCCTTTGAAATCCACCTGCATGGTGAAGTCCTGTTACGCGCCGAAGTGAAATTCGAGCAGATCCAGGAGGCGCTCAAGCCGGTCTGGAAATATGCCGGAGCGCGGTCGTTGGCCGATGGTTCCCGCAGTTCTTACGAAGACGAGCCAGGTATCCGGTTCGACGCTCCCAAACACATGCTGCAGTTCTGCTGGACGGTAGGTGGAGAAGAGGATTTCCGCCAGACGCTCGACGAAATGTGCATGAACCTGAACGAGCTGGCCGACATTGGCGCGGCCATCGAGGTCAGCTTCTACGACACCGAGTTCGACGATGAGGACGGTGAAGAAGATCCCGAGGCGGAGTCGCGTGACGACTTCATGATGCTGTTCGTCGGTCCCAACCCGGCGGCCATCATGCAGGTGCAACGCGATCTGCTGGTACAGGATCTCGTGGCACTGATGGAACGCCATTTCGACGGCTCCGAACTCTCCGGTGTGGTGGCAGAGGTCGACAAATTGTTCACGCAACGTTTTGACGCGCTGGTCAGTTCGCTGGAAATCGGCAAACCACGGCGCGGACCAGGTGGGAGCCATGGCGGCTCCGGCCACGGCGGAGGCCGCAAGCCGCGCCATCTGCACTGACGGTTTTTTCGTGGGGGTTGCCGGACCTGTCATTCACGGCAGCCGGACTGCTCTGCACACACTCCGCGCCGCGTGACGGTAATGTGCCAACGCAGCCGAACTGCGTGCCCCGTGCGACCGTTCGCGGACCGCCTGGCGTGTCAGTTCACGGAGGCACTGGACTCTTTGGACGACGCGTAATGATCCGACTCAGATCCAGTGGTGACCGACGTTGTATGTTGCGCAGACAGAGGCGTTGCGCGCGCCAGAAATCGCGGGCGTTGTGATAGTGCGGCTAACCGGGGAAAAAATTGCGCAAGAAGATCAGTGTCGATGAACTGGAACTGGGTATGTTTCTGGTGGAAATCTGCGGTTCCTGGATCAACAACCCGTTCTGGCGCTCGAGCCTCGTGCTCACCGACCCGAAAGATCTTGCGTTGTTGCGTGCCAGCAAAGTGCGCGAAGTCTGGATCGACGTCAGCAAGGGCGATGATGTATTTGCGTCGACTGTGGCGGCCGAGTTGCAGCTGATTCTGGACGCCGAACCCGACCCGATCACCGCGCCAGCCATCGCCATCTCTGACCGTACGCCGGTTCCGAGCGCGGATGAAATCGCCAGGGCGGCCCGGATCTGCGCGGCCGGCAAAGAGGCGGTCACATCGATGTTCCACGAGGCCCGCATGGGCAATACGGTGGATGCAGAGGGCATTGCCACATTGGTGGACGAGATCACCGATTCGGTGGCCCGCAACACCACTGCGCTGATCAGCCTTGCCCGGCTGAAAACGGCGGACGACTACACCTATATGCACTCGGTCGCGGTGTGCGCCATGATGATTGCGCTGGCGCGGCAACTGAACCTGCCTACGGACGTGGTGCGTTCAGCCGGCGTTGCCGGCCTGCTGCATGACGTGGGCAAGATGCTGGTGCCCATCGAGATATTGAACAAACCGGGCAAATTGACCGATTCCGAGTTCACGATGATCAAGGCGCATCCAGTCAAGGGGCATGCGTTTTTGATGGAAAGTGCCAATATCGACCCGATCGCATTGGAGGTATGCCTGCACCACCATGAGAAGGTCGACGGAACTGGTTATCCGGAGGGGCTTAAAGGGCCGGAGATCAGCATATATGCCAAGATGGCTGCGGTGTGCGACGTCTATGACGCCATCACGTCCAACCGGCCATACAAGAGCGGCTGGGACCCGTCGGAGTCGCTACGCCAGATGGGGCAGTGGGCCAACGGCCATTTCGACCTGGCGGTGTTCCAGGCCTTCGTCAAGACACTGGGCATCTACCCTGTTGGTTCGCTGGTACAACTCAGTTCCGGCCGTATTGGCGTGGTGACCGATCAGAACAAGGGTGCGCTGACCATGCCAGTCGTCAAGATCTTCTATGTGATCTCGTCGGCCCAGCGTATTGAACCACTCGTCGTGGACCTGTCCAAACGCGGCTGCAAGGAAAAAGTCATTGCGCGGGAGGACCCGACCAAATGGAAATTTGCCGACCTCAACGCGATGTGGTCGGGCGTCCCCAGCTAAGCGCCTGGCTGGCGTGCCGGCGCATCGCGCGTTATCGGCCGCACCCGATCCTGTGTCAGGAACCGCGGGTGATCGGCATTTCGACCGGTTTGGAGTTGGTCGCGTATTTTCCGAGTTCCATCTTGGCAATGGCGTTGCGATGCACCTCGTCCGGACCATCGGCAAACCGCAGCGTGCGCGCATTGGCATAGGCATAGGCGAGCGGGAAGTCGTCGCTCATGCCGCCGCCGCCATGCACCTGCATCGCCCAGTCGATCACCTGGCAGGCCATGCTGGGCGCAACCACCTTGATCATTGCGATCTCGTTTTTTGCGACCTTGTTGCCAGCCACGTCCATCAACCACGCGGCCTTGAGCGTGAGTAGCCGGGCCATGTCGATCTTGCACCGGGCTTCTGCAATGCGTTCCTGCGTGACGGTCTGTGATGCCACTGTCTTGCCGAACGCGACCCGCGTCGAGGCGCGCTTGCACATGAGTTCCAGTGCGCGTTCGGCCAGGCCTATCAGGCGCATGCAATGGTGGATACGCCCGGGGCCGAGGCGGCCCTGCGCGATTTCGAAGCCACGGCCTTCTCCCAGCAGAATGTTGGTGACTGGCACGCGCACGTTCTCGAACACCATTTCCACATGGCCGTGCGGTGCATCGTCGTATCCGAGCACATTGAGCGGCCGGATGATGCGCAGGCCCTTGCTGTCCGCGGGCACCAACACCATGCTCTGCTGCGAGTGCCGCGGGGCTTCTGGGTCTGTCTTGCCCATCGTGATGTAGATCGCGCAGCGCGGATCAGCTGCGCCGGAAATCCACCATTTGCGGCCGTTGATCACATAATCGTCGCCCTGGCGCTCGATTCGGGTCTCGATGTTGGTGGCGTCGCTGGAGGCCACGTCGGGTTCGGTCATGGCGAAGGCCGACCGGATCTCGCCTTCAAGCAGCGGCTTGAGCCAGCGCGTCTTGTTCTCGTCGGAGCCATAGCGGGCGATGGTCTCCATGTTGCCGGTGTCCGGGGCCGAGCAGTTGAATACTTCGCTGGCCCAGGGGACCCGGCCCATGATTTCTGCCAATGGCGCGTATTCCTGGTTCGTCAGGCCTGCGCCGCTATAGCCGGAGGCGGATGCGCTGTCTACCGGCAGGAACAGGTTCCACAAGCCTGCGGCCTTGGCCTTGGGTTTGAGCTTCTCGATTGTCTGCAACGCTGACCAGCGCTTGCCGGCTGCAGTGTTGGCTTCGAGCTCCTGCCTGTAGTCGATCTCCGCCGGGTAGATGTGCTCGTCCATGAAGCGCTGCACCTGGGTCTGCAGCTCCTTGGTACGGGGGGAAAAGTCGAAATCCATGAAAAAGTCCTGTAGGGGCGATGGTCGCCCGTGGTCACATGGGTGCAGGCGAAAGCGTCAGGCGCGTTGCGCGAATTGCCAGGCCAGCTCCGCCATCGGACGCACGCCCTTGGCTGACTGGGCCGCCTGGGCACTAGCGGCGGTGCCGGTCTCCACTCGCTTGGCAATGCCCTGCAAGATGGCGGCAATGCGAAACATGTTGTAGGCGAGGTAGAAGTTCCAGTCGGTCTTCAAGGTCTCGGGCGTGGTCAGGCCTGTGCGTTCGCAATAGCGCCGGATATATGCATCCTCGGTTGGAATGCCGAGGCTTTGCACATCCAGCCCGCCTATACCTCTGAACGCGCCGGGCGGGATATGCCAGGCCATGCAGTGGTAGCTGAAGTCCGCCAGGGGGTGGCCCACAGTTGACAGTTCCCAGTCCAGCACCGCCAGTACCCGCGGTTCGGTCGGGTGGAACATCAGGTTGTCGAGCCGGTAGTCGCCATGCACGATGCGGGTCATGCTGGTGTCGAGGGCGCTGTCCGGGATGTTGGCCGGCAGCCATGCGATCAGCTGGTCCATCTCGGCGATGGGCTGGGTGCTGGATGCGGCATACTGCTTGCTCCAGCGTCCGATCTGGCGCTCGAAATAGCTGCCGGGTCTGCCGAAGTCGGACAATCCCCGCGCGGTGTAGTCAACGGTATGCAGCGCGGCGATGACGCGGTTCATCTCATCGTAGATCTCGCCGCGCTCGGTGTTGCTCATGCCCGGCAGTGCCTGGTCCCACAACACCCGGCCCTGGACAAACTCCATGATGTAAAAGGCCCGTCCGATGACCGATTCGTCTTCGCACAGGCAGAACATGCGGGCCACCGGCACGTCGGTGCCGTGCAGCGCGCCCATGACCTTGAATTCACGTTCGACCGCGTGTGCCGAAGGCAGCAGCTTGGCCACTGGTCCCGGTTTTGCGCGCATCACGTATTGCCGGGATGGCGTCACCAGCTTGTAGGTGGGATTGGACTGGCCACCCTTGAACATCTCGACGCTGAGCGGGCCCTCGAATCCGTCCAGATTGGCAAGCAGCCAGGCGCCCAGCGCCGGGACATCGAACTGGTGTTTGTCTGCAACGGCCTGGGTGCCGACGAAATGGCTGTAATCGCTCATGGGTTCAAGGTGCTTTCTGGAAAATCAGTGGTCGGCCTCGACGATGCGCATCAGCGCTGCGCTGTCGCGCACGATGAGGCCGGCGGGTTCGATGCGGATACATTCTTCGCGCTCCATCGCCTTGAGCTCCTGGTTCACGCGCTGGCGCGATGCACCCAGCAGCTGCGCAAGCTCCTCTTGCGCCAGATGCAGGCTGATGCGCATTTCCCGTGCGTTTGCCAGGTTCGCGACACCATAACTGCGCACCAGGTGCAGCAATTGTTTGGCCAGCCGGGCGCGCAGCGGCAATGTGTTGAGGTCTTCCACCAGGCCGTACAACTGTCGTATCCGTCGCGCGTGCAGCCGCAGCATCGCTTCGTACAACTCGACATGCTGCGCCAGGATCTTCATCAGGTCGGCGCGCGTCACCCACAGGATGGTGCACTCGCCATGCGCATAGGCGTCGTGGGTGCGCCGGTCGCCGTCGAAGATGGCCACATCTCCAAACCAGATGCCGGGCTCGACATAGGTCAGTGTCACCTGCCTGCCGGTGATTGACGTCGAGCTGACCCGCACTGCGCCCTTGGCGCATGCAATCCACTGCTCGGGCGGCTCGCCCCTGGCGCAGATCAGTGTGCCGTTCGGGAATCTCTTGACTTGGGCGCATCGCAGTATGTCGTGCCGTAGCGAAGGTGAAAGCGTGTTGAACCAGCGCCCTGCGTTGATCGCAGCGCGTTCGTCTATGGTAAGGATGGGCTCGTCCATGGGCTGTCTTCTGGGTGACTGGAATTACGATGCTGCGCATGTTGCGCCGGCCGGACCGGTGCCTGGCCCACGGATCAGGAGTGGGGCGCCAGCGCGCTGTAACGGCGTCAGCCCTCCTCGTGCAAAAGACTCAGCCCGATGGCGCCGCGCCGGCGCAACCAGGGGCTGGGACGATAACGCGGGTCGCCATACACTGTCTGCATGTTGAAAAGGACTTCCAGCACGTTCGGGGGGCCGTACAGGTTGCCCATCTCCAACGGCCCCAGCGGGTAGCCCAGGCCGAGCTTGACAGCGTTCTCGAGGTCCGATGGTGTACAGATCGCCTGCTGGCACATGTCTGCGGCGATGTTGACGATTGTGGCCACGACGCGTTGGGTCACGAAGCCGCCGCTGTCGCGGATCACACTGACGGCCTTGCCGTCGCGCGCCATCAGTGCGTGCGCGCTGTCGCGCATGTCGGCGCGCGTGGCCGGGTTGGTCGCCAGCACCCTTCGTCGGGTCGTGTCGTCATCGACCAGCAGGTCGATGCCGACGGTGCGTGCCGGGTCGAGTCGCTCGACCACGGCGACCGTGGTGACGTCGAAACCCAGCGGGGCGACCAGCGTCAACGCCGATGGCGACGGGCTCTGCCCGGTCTCTATTGTTGCTCCCAGGTTCTTGAGCAACTGCAGCAACTGGGCACGCCGGGCGGCGCGGGGGGAGACCCAGACCGGCGGCATGTCGCTGGTCTGGGGCACGGGTGGCTCGGCAGGGATTTCGGCCACGCCGTTGTTATACCGGTAAAAGCCCTGGCCCGATTTGCGACCGACCATCCCGCCGGCGAGTCGTTGCGCGGTGATGACACTGGGCCGGTAGCGCGGTTCCTCGTAATACTGACGGTACACCGACTCCATCACCGGATGCGACACGTCTAGCGCAGTCAGGTCCATCAACTCGAACGGGCCAAGCTTGAAGCCTACCTGGTCTTTCAGGATCCGGTCAATGGTGGCGAAATCGGTGATGTTTTCGCCGACGATGCGCAGCGCCTCGGTGCCGTATCCGCGCCCGGCATGGTTGACGATGAAGCCGGGGGTGTCGGCCGCCTGCACGGCAGTGTGACCCATCTGGCGCACATAGGTGCGTAGGTCGGTGCAGACCTGGGTGTCCGTGCGCAGGCCTGCAATGACTTCGGCCACCTTCATCAACGGCACCGGGTTAAAGAAATGCAGTCCGGCAAAACGTTCCGGCCGTTTCAAGCGGGCGGCGATCGCGGTGACCGACAGCGAAGACGTATTGGTGGCCAGCACGGCCGATGCAGCGACGATGTCTTCCAAGGCCGCGAACAGCCCCGTCTTGGCATCGAGCCGCTCGACGATGGCCTCGACCACCAGTGTGCAGGGTGAGAGTTCCTCCAGAGCGCCGGCGCAGACCAGTCGTTCCTTGCAGGCGTCGACCTGTGCGCCGTCCAGGCGTCCCTTTTCGAGCATCCGGTCCCATTGCGCGCAGATGGCGGTGCGCGCGTTGTTGCTGGCTTCGGGTTGCGTGTCGAACAGCAGCACACGGCTGCCGGCTTGCGCCGCCAACTGCGCTATGCCTCGTCCCATCGCGCCGGTTCCGACGATTCCTGTGACCTGGTATTGAACTGTCATGGGTTAGATTATTGATCAGGATATTTCCGGCGTCGTGCGTGGCCCGGGCCAAGGCGCCCACCGTGCGAGAATATTTCCAGATAATGTCCAGTTTGAACATGCACCTGCCAGTCCGTCGGATGCGCCGATTGCCGCACCCGTTCATATGTGCTGGGCTTCGCCCGGTGGGTGTGCAACGGCGGCTGTCGAGATGCCGCCCTGCGCTCAGGCACAATCTTCCCGGGGCCCGGGCCCACCGGCCGAGGGTTGGACGGCGCATGTCTTGCCGGCCGGTCGTGCACGACCGGATTTCTTCCTTCAATGAGAGTCGACCCTGATCGATGCACACCGCACACTTCATGCCGGCCTGGCCGCAACGGTTTCTCGTGTTGCTTGGCTTGCTGGCAAGCCTTCAAGTCCACGCCTTCACCCTGGGGCGCGTGCAAGGCGCAGCGTTGATCGGGCGGCCGCTGGAGGTCACGATCCAGGTGCAGCTCAATCCCGGGCAAAGCATTACCAGTGCCTGTTTCGCCGCGGATGTATTTCATGGCGATACGCGGCAGAATCCGTCCAACGTCAAGGTCCAGTTCGAGCCAGCGACATCTGCGCTGGGCGCGCGACTGCGCGTTACATCCGGTAGCCGGATCGACGAGCCCATCGTCACGGTGTATGTGCGCGCCGGTTGTGCCGAGATGGTCAGTCGGCGTTATGTGCTGCTGGCAGATATCGTCAGTGAGCAGGCTCGCGCGCAGATGCCGGTTGTCGCGGCCGTACCGCTGGTGGATCCGACACCCTCCGTGGCGCCCGCCGCGCTGGCCAATGACGGCCGTACGCCACAGGCGCAAGGGTCGCCTGACAGGGCGGGTCGGTCGACCCCGGGCACTGTAGCCGCGTCAGCCGCATCGCAGCGCCCGCCTCGGACTGCGCCTGAGCCCAGGCGCGCGAAGCGGCCCCCTGCTGAAAAGCGGCCTGCGTCCGCCTCGGCGGCGGCACGCCCGACTGCGCCGGAATCCAAAGCCGTTGCACCGCGTGCCGGGGCCGCCGCCGCGACGCCATCGACCGCGCCAGCTCGCGGCGCGGGTCAGTCGCGGTTGCGGCTCGATCCCCTCGACATGTTGTCCGAACGGGTCGCGACACTGGAGTCCAATACGACGGCCACGCCTGCGCAGCTGTCCGAACGTGAAGTCCGTGATAGCGAACGGTTGGAGCGGCTGGAGGTCAGCGTCAAGGCTCTGCTGGCCCTGGCGGAAAAGAACGAGGCCAGTCTGCTCGATGTGCGTTCCCGTTTGGCGCGCGCGCAGGAAGGGAGCTTCACCTCCACGGTCGTGTACGCATTGTTCGCTCTGTTGCTGCTGTGCCTGCTGGCCATTGCCTACTTGTTGACCCGCGTCAGCCGACGCCCTGAGGTGGTGAATTCGCGCTGGTTCGACGCCGAACCCGAGCCTGGGCGTTCGAATGCACCCGCGTTTGCAGCGGCCGCCATGCCCGATGCACAGGACGATGGCGCGTCGGCAACCGTGGCCACGCTGGCGCCTGAGTCGCAAACGGCGGCGCCGCGACCTGCTGATCGTGCGCCGCAGGAGCCGTCCCGGCCGATGGCGTCTGATGCCGGTGTCCGCGCCGATGCGTCCCCCGCTGGCCCGGTCGATGTGAGTCTGGTCGAGATGAGCGCGTCGACGTTTGATCGGCTGATGCAATCGAGCGGTGCCCACAGTGCCATCCGCCATTCACACGACACAGCCCCGATGCCGCTGGCAAAGGTTGGCGAAGATGCGGCAACCGCGGCGATGGTGCAGCGCCCGCGCATCAACTCCGAGGAGTTGATCGATATTCGTCAACGTGCCGAGTTCTTTGTCTCGCTCGGACAGACCGATCAGGCGGTACAGGTACTGGAGGCGCGGATTGCGCAAGATGGGGCATCCTGTCCGCAGGCATACCTTGATTTGCTCAAGCTGTTCCACTCGCTGGGCTTGAAGGCCGACTTCAATCTGGCGGGGGATGGCTTTGCCAGCCTGTTCAATGCGCAATTGCCGGATTTTGCGCAATTTGACGATGAAGGTGAAGGCCGATTGCTGGAGGACTATCCAGGCGTGGTCGACCGGCTCATCGCGGCATGGAACAAGCCAACTGTGCTCGAGACCGTTGAAAAAATGGTGTTTCGCGACCCCGCGACTGGTGTGTCGGATGCATTCGATCTGGCCGCTTTCCGCGACCTGTTGATGCTGCACGCGGTAGCACAGACCTTGCGCTACAGTGCGGTCGGCGGACCGGGTGCAACCTGGGCCCGTGGGCCATTGCCGATGATGGCATCGGCATCGCATGTCGACATCGATTTGTCCGAATTGGGTGTGGTGAATGCCGCTCCGACGCTGACACTGCCGCAGATCGATGCCTACGACGCCGCCTTGCCGACAGTAGAGTCTGCGCCGAACGACGCTGGGAATGGCAACCTGATCGACTTTAATCTGGATGGCACAGCGTTTGACGAGAAGGCTGACCAGCGTCCCTGACCAGGTTGTGTAGTCCACCTGCAGGGCCGTGCGGCCTTGCCGCGTGGGCGGACCTACGCCGGCGGTCCCGGCTGCGGCGTGCACGGAACCCACTGGCAGTGTCAGCGGCGCACCTGCAGTGCTCCCGGATTCACGATATTGCTGGGTGTTCCGCGAATGAAGTTGACGACATTGTCAAAGGCTTCGCTGAACATGCGCTCATAGTTTTCCTGCTCCACATAACCGATGTGGGGCGTGCAGATGCAGTTTTCGATGCGCAACAGTGCATGACCCTGCAGAATCGGCTCCGCCTCAAAGACGTCGACCGCGGCCATACCCGGTCTGCCGCGGTTCAGGGCGGCGATCAGGGCGTCTGGCTCGATCAATTCTGCGCGCGAGGTGTTCACCAGCAGGGCGGTCGGTTTCATGGCGGAGAGGTCCTCCATGGTGACCATTCCCCGCGTCTCGTCGTTGAGGCGAAGATGCAGGCTCAACACGTCGCTGTTCGCAAACAGTTCCTCCCGAGTGCTGGCCGTTCCATGACCATCCAGGGCGGCCTGCTCAATCGAGTTTGTACGGCCCCAGACGACCACGTGCATGCCGAAGGCCCGACCGTAGGACGCGACCAGTCTGCCGATCTTGCCGTAGCCCCAGATACCCAGAGTCTTGCCGGCCAGCAGATGTCCCACTCCGAAGTTCGGCGGCATCGACGCCGCCTTGAGTCCGGATTGTTGCCATGCGCCATGTTTGAGGTTGCCGATGTAATGCGGCAACCGACGCATGGCCGCCATCACCAATGCCCAGGTCAGCTCCGCTGTTGCATACGGGGATCCGGTACCTTCAGCCACGGCGACGCCGCGCTCGGTGCAGGCTTGAACATCGAGATGGGTGCCGACACGTCCGGTTTGCACAATCAGCTTGAGCTTGGGAAGCTTATCGATGATCGCGCGGGTCAGATGGGTACGTTCCCGGATCAGCACCAGGATGTCAGCATCCTTGAGTCGAATTGATAGTTGACCCATGCCCTTGACCGTGTTCGTATACACCTTGGCCGAGTAGGGCTCCAGCTTGCTTGAGCATGGCAGCTTGCGCACTGCATCCTGATAGTCGTCCAGAATCACGATATTCATGCCTGCATTGTGCCTTGGCCGCCAGCAGCCGCGGTTGTCGGAGGCATATGCAATGAAGGCCGCGTGGCACGAAGCACCACGCTCCGGGCCGGTTGACGTTAGCATTGCGCCCTTTGCCCAACCACACCCAAGGAGTATCGATGTCCATTTCCATGTATTCGGCCAGCGTGCCCATCTGCATCAACATGCTGTCGAACCTCAGCCATTTTCTGGATAAGGCGGCCGCCTTCGTGGAAATGCGCAAGTGCGAACCGACCGCACTGACCCAATTCAGGTTGGCCCCCGACATGTTGCCCTTCAACCGGCAAGTTCTGATCGCCTGCGATGCGGCCAAGAATGGCATTGCCCGCATGTCGGGCTTCACAGCGCCGAAATTCGATGACACCGAAATCACCATAGCCGAGCTGCAGGAGCGCATCGGCAAGACCATCGGGTATTTGCAATCGGTGCCTGCCGACAAACTGGACGGGACGGAGAGCAACGAAATCACGTTTCCGGTGGGTCGCGAAGCCACGCGAACGCTGTCGGCTGAGGCTTACCTCACGCAATGGATGTTGCCCAACCTGTTCTTCCATGTGACGACCGCATACACCATGCTGCGCCACAACGGCGTCGAACTGGGCAAAGGCGACTACCTGCTGGGTTCGGCAGCCTGATCACGCAATAATCTGAAGACCTTTTTTTGCAGCCGCAGGCGGCCGCTGCGCGGGTCTCACGCGCTCAGGTGCCCGCTTGCATGGCAGCTTCCCGCTCGACCATGCGATCGAGTTCGGCGCAGACATCGGCCATGCGCCCGGACATCATCATGCGACCGGTCAGCATGGGTGCCTGACCAGACTCCACGACGCGAATGATGCGCAGGGGTGACCTGTTGGCACGTCCGTGCGCCTGCGAGGCGCCAAGAGCCCGCGTCATCGCCTGGCCTGAGGGGCGCGCTGCAACCCGCGACGGGATCACGGGTTGTCGCGCCGTTTGCAAAACCGGCCGGACCGATCTTGTCGCTGACGGCGCGAACAGGAAATGGCGCAACAACCGCCCCAATGCACCCATCAACGCGCCCACACCAAACATACTGTTGTTCGAGTCGTTCATGTCGTTACTCCGGTTCAGTTACATCAACATCGTGTTGCGGATCAGCCCAACAGCCAACCCTTCGATTTCGAACGACTCACCGGGCTCTACCACGATGATTTGATAGTCCGGGTTCTCCGGGTGCAGTTCGATCAGATGCTTGTTGCGTTTGAAACGCTTGACGGTGACTTCGTCACCCAGGCGCGCCACGACGATCTGACCGTTTTTCGCGTCCTTGGTGGCTTGCACTGCGAGCAGGTCGCCGTCCATGATGCCGGCGTCGCGCATGGACATGCCGCGGACCTTGAGCAGGTAGTCAGGCCGCCGCTGGAACAGGCTGTTCTCGACATAGTAGGTCTGGTCGACATGTTCCTGTGCCAATATGGGCGAACCGGCCGCGACCCGACCGATCAGTGGCAATGCCAGTTGTGCGAGCCCGGGCAGAGAATACTGCTTGACGCGCGACTCATTGATGGAGCGTAGCGCCTCGCTGCGCAGTCGTATGCCCCGTGATGTGCCGCTCACAAGTTCGATCACGCCTTTGCGGGCCAGTGCCTGCAGGTGCTCTTCGGCCGCGTTGGCCGAGCGAAAGCCCAGTTCGGTCGCGATCTCGGCCCGGGTGGGAGGCGCGCCGGTGCGTGCAATGGCACTTTGAATCAGATCGAGGATCTGTTGCTGGCGCGCGGTAAGCTTCACTTGAAATTGCGGCATGTCCATCTGGGTTACTCCTGTTGGCTGCATGGCAGGTTACTGGTTTAATACACAGTAGCTGTATTTTTAACCAGTTTTTGTCTGATTGCAAGTGATGGCTGATTCTTTTGAGAAAAAAATCATCGTGCTGGGCACCGGTGGGACCATAGCCGGCCTGGCGGGCGACCCGCACGACAATGTCGGGTATTGCGCCGCGCAGGTCGGGGTCGGACAACTGCTGGAGGCCTTGCCGAAAGATCGTCGATCCGGTGCGCGGGTCGTCGGCGAGCAGGTGGTTCAGCTCGATAGCAAGGACATGTCCTTCTCAACATGGACGGCACTGGCGCAGCGATGTGCGTTTTGGCTCGACGATCCGCAGGTCGTCGGCGTCGTTGTCACGCACGGGACCGACACGATGGAAGAGACCGCGTTCTTTCTCGATGCGGTGCTGGGCCGTTCGGGGGCGATGGTCAAACCTGTGGTTCTGACCGGCGCCATGCGTCCTGCGTCTGCGCTGGCCCCGGACGGGCCGCAGAACATGCTGGACGCATTGACGGTAGCGGGCGATGGGCGGGCACAGGGTGTGCTGGTCGTGTTTGCCGGCAAGGTGCATACCGCAGCGCATGTGCACAAACTGCATCCTTATCGGCTCGATGCGTTTTGCAGTGGTGAGGCAGGTTTGCTGGGTCTGGTCGAGGAAGGTCGTCTGCGCCTCATGCAAGCCTTGCCATCGCGCATGAACACGCCTGTAACCGCCGCCATGGTTTCGGCCGGCACGGAACCGCTTGTATGGGCGAAGCTGTCACAGCCTGGCTTGTCGTGGCCGCGGGTCGAGATCGTGACGAGTCATGCCGGCAGCGACGGCCTGATGGTGGATGCTTTGCTGGACAGCGCCACCGCGCAGAACAATCCGGTGCGCGGCATCGTCGTTGCCGGTACCGGTAACGGCAGCGTGCATCAGTCTCTGGAAGTGGCCTTGTCGCGGGCGCATGGCATGGGCGTCGCGGTGGTGCGCTCCAGCAGGTGTGGCGGCAGCGCGATCGTGGCCAACCCCGCCGCAAGCTGGCCGCACGCTGACGCACTGTCTCCGGTCAAGGCGCGAATAGCCCTGATGCTGGAGCTGATGGCCTCAGACGCCGCTGGCGGGTGAGCGCACGGCGGGTCGCGGTCGCTTTCGTTTACGCCAGCGCCGTGAAGGCGCGTTCGCGGATTTCGTCGACCAGGCCGGTTCCGTTGATCGTCCGGTATTTCGGTGCTGCGGCCGGATCGGCCTTGGCCCAGCTCTCGTAGTAGGCAACCAGTGGGCGGGTCTGCGCACTGTAGACCTCAAGCCGCTTGTTGACGGTGTCTTCCTTGTCGTCGTCCCGCTGGATCAGGGGTTCACCGGTGATGTCGTCGACGTCCGGTGTCTTTGGCGGGTTGTATTTGACGTGGTAGGTGCGCCCCGACGCCGGATGCGACCGGCGGCCACTCATGCGTTCAATGATGGCGGCAAACGGTACGTCGAATTCCAGCACGCAGTCGAGTTTGACGCCGGCCGCCTTGAGGGCATCGGCCTGTGGAATGGTCCGGGGGAATCCATCGAACAGGAAGCCGTTGGCACAGTCCGACTGGGCGATGCGCTCCTTGACCAGCCCGATGATGATGTCATCGCTTACCAGCGCGCCGGCATCCATGACCTTCTTGGCTGCCAGGCCCATTGGAGAACCCGCCTTGACAGCAGCGCGCAGCATGTCACCGGTTGAGATCTGTGGAATGCCGTATTTCTCACAGATGAAGGTGGCCTGTGTTCCTTTGCCCGATCCAGGCGCGCCAAGCAATATGAGTCTCATGGAAATTCTCGCTAAATGGGTCTACCACAGTGGCACGAGCGCCGCCGTGGTGCTTCTCCGAACGGAAGTTGGCGCAAGAATAGCACGCCCGCTCGGGGGCATCGCGGCTCAACGGGTGCCGAATATCCGGCGCACGCGTTCGAGGTCCTGCGGGGTGTCTATGCCGGCCCCCGGGTCCCTGTCGGTAACATGCACGGCGATGCGGTGGCCATGCCACAACGCGCGCAGTTGCTCCAGCGCCTCGGCCCGTTCCAGTGGTGCTGGCGCCAGCTGCGGGAAACTGCGCAGGAAACCCGCCCGGTAACCGTAAATACCGATGTGGCGCAGCGGCGCGGCCTGTCGCAGTAACGTGTCGTCGCTGGCCTGCCACCATGGACTATCGCCATGGTCGCGCGCCATCGGAATCGGCGAGCGGCTGAAATACATCGCGAAACCCTGGGCATCGCAAACGACCTTCACGACGTTGGGGTTGCAGTACTCCTCGGTGGAAGTGATCACGTGGGCCGCCGTGCTCATGCTGGCCCCTGCATGCGCAAGCAGCAAGCGGGCGACAGCGCCCACGAGGCCTGGGTCGATCAGCGGCTCGTCACCCTGCACGTTGACAACGATGTGGGTGTCGTCGAGGCCGAGCAGGTCGCATGCCTCGGCAAGCCGGTCGCTGCCCGACGCATGGTCGGTGCGGGTGAGCACCGCTTCGACGCCGTGTTCGCTGCACGCGGCGATGATCGAGGCGTCATCGGCTGCGACCACCACCCGAAGTGCCTGCGGCCCGGTGTCGCCGCTGCTGACGCGCTGCGCGACTCTGACAACCATGGGAACGCCGGCAATTTCTGCCAACGGTTTGTTCGGCAGCCGGGTCGAGGCCAGGCGTGCAGGTATCAGAACAGTGAATGTCACAGCGCGCGGAGGGTCAGGAGCAGGCGGGTTGCGGTCGACGGGCTACAGGCCCAATTCTTCATCCGTGAGCGTGCGCGCCTCGTTCTCGAGCAGCACGGGTATGCCATCGCGCACCGGGTAGGCGAGCCGGGCGCTGCGCGAGATCAGTTCCTGATGCTCCCGGTCGAAGTCAAGCGAGCCCTTGGTGACCGGGCAGACCAGCAGTTGCAGTAGGCGTGTGTCCATCCATGGATTGTAACTTTGCCCGGATCTGCGGCGTGCCGCGCAGGTGCAGCAATTTCCGCAGTGCGGCCCAGAACGGCGGATCGAGGTGGACGAGCAGTGGCACTGCCAACGCATCAGGTCGATGTCGCCACAGCTTGACGGCGTCTTTTTCTGTGCACAACAGGGTGTTGTCTGCCGGACCGGCCCATTGCGTCGCCTCAAACGGGGCATGGTCGGGCAACGCGCGTGTCTCGCCCAGCATCACCCCACGCGAGCGCAACATCCCGAAGAACACATGTGGCTGCGCGGTGCCGGCGACGGCGACGATCGGACGTGCCAGTGGCCCGATTGCGGGCTGTACCAGCGTTTGCAGGTCCAGCGTAGAGCCATCCATCCGCACCGCGTGGCTGGCCAGTGCCCGGTGCGTGTGGTGGAAAGCGCCGCAGAGGGCGGGATCACCGGATACCACCAGCAGGTCCGCGTGGCGCGGCCAGGGTTCGCGCAGAGGCCCGGCCGGCAGCAGGAATCCGTTGCCGATACCCCGCTCATCAAACACACAGACTTCGATGTCGCGGTGCAGCGCGCGGTGTTGCAGGCCATCGTCGCAGATCAGCAGGTCCAGGTCAGGATGTGCTGCCAGCAGGGCGCGGGCCGCCGCGATCCGGCTCCGGGCCACGCACACCGGGGCGGCGGTTCGTCGCCGGATCAACAATGGCTCGTCGCCAACGTCGTCGGGCAAAGCATCGGCGTCTACGAGGCGGCAATCGCGCGTGGCGCGGCCGTATCCGCGTGAAACGACGCCCGGGCGCAGGCCCAGCGCCTGCAGGTGTTGCACCAGTGCGATCACGATAGGTGTCTTGCCCGCCCCGCCTGCCACCACATTGCCCACCACGATGACCGGTACGCCGGCGCGGTGGACGGATCGAAGGCCGACGCGAAACAGCCATTGGCGCAGCTGCCACAGGCTCCCGTACAGGAGCGATGCTGGCCACAACAGCCACGCCAACAGGCCGCGCCGGGTCCAGGCCTCTTGCAGCGCCTGCCGCGTCGCGCTGGCGGCCATGCCCTAGCGGGTTGCGGCCTTGCCGGTGGGCTGGGTCGCGAACGTGATTTGCGCCAGACCGGCGCGACGCGACGCTTCCATCACGGTGATGACCGACTGGTGTTTGGCGCTGGCGTCGGCGTTGATGACGACCACCGTGTCCTTGCCCGCTTTCGCCGCCGCAGCCAGGGTACTGGCCAGCAGGTCGGTGCCGCGTCCGGCCAGAGGCACGGAGTTGACCGCATAGGCCCCTTCGCTGCTGACGCTGACGAGAATCTCCTTCGGGTAGTCGCGCAAGGTCTCGGTGTCGGCGACAGGCAACTTGAGCTGGATCTCGGTGAATTTGCTGTATGTCGTCGTGAGCACCAGGAAGATCAACACCACCAACAGAATGTCGATGAACGGGATCAGGTTGATCTCTGGCTCGTCCCGGGACGAGGTACGGAAGTTCATGACCCCGCACGCATGCTGTTGAGGTGGCGGGCGAGCCGGTCGGCCGACACTTCGAGTGTCAGCAGGTAGGCGTCCACGGTGGCGCGGAAATAGCGCCAGAAGATCAACGCGGGAATGGCGATGATGAGCCCGAACGCCGTGTTGTACAGCGCCACGGAAATACCATGGGCCAGTTGCGCCGGGTTGCCGCCGGGCGCCCCCACGGTGGGCCCTTGAGAGCCGAAGATCTCGATCATGCCCACGACGGTGCCGAACAGGCCCATCAGGGGCGCCGCCGACGCGATCGTCGCCAGAGCGCTGAGATAACGCTCCAGCCGATGGGCCACCAGCCGTCCGGTGCCTTCCATCGTCGCGCGCAGGTCGGCTTCGCTGCAACGCGGATTCGCGATCAGCGCCTGAAACCCGCTTGCGAGCACTTCTCCGAGCGCCGAATTCCGTTCGAGCTGTGTCACCATGTCGGCTGACGGCAGGCCATTGCGCGAGACCGACAGCACTTCGTCGAGCAAGCGGGGCGGGGCGACCTTCGCGGTCTTGAGGCTGATGAATCGCTCAATGACCAGCGCCAGCGCCAGAATGGAAAAGGCGACCAGGGGCCAGATCGGCCAGCCTGCGGCTTGTATGATAGAAAACAAAGATGGGACCCCGCGCTGTAGCTGTTGGATTACCCTTCAATTATGGCGCACCGACACGCTTGATCCGGATGATTGTGCTCTGCGCGCGCGGACCCATGCTGGCGTCGTGTGCTTGGTGGTTCACCCACAGAATTTGTGGATAACTTTGTGCAAAAGCATGCTGAAAACGCGTCAAACGACGTATTCATGCGGTTCCGCGTTAAGGTGATTAGAAAAAGGGCAGCGGAAATTCAAATGAATTCAAAGACTTGCGACCAAAAGTCATGCTTTGCGCCGGTCCTGGCCGAAGAGCCGTGTCGCCAGGCCCAGCTGTGGAATAGTCAATTTCTGCGCGCCATCCGGCGCCAGGAGGGGCAGGGTGGTCGGGATGGCTGATCCGACGTCCCGGGTCTGGTCGGTCGGCGACCTGTGCCATGCGGTGGCGGACGCGCTCAATGCGCGTTTCAATCCGGTGGCGGTGCGCGGCGAAATCTCTGGTTTTTCGCGGGCTGCAAGCGGACATTGCTATTTTTCGCTGAAGGACACCTCGGGCCAGTTGCGCTGTGCGATGTTCAAGCGCGCGGCAAGCCTGCTGGACTTTTCCGCGCGCGACGGTGATCTTGTGGAAATCCGCGGCAGGCTGGGTGTGTACGAGCCGCGCGGCGATCTGCAACTGATCGTCGAGTCCATGCGACAGGCCGGGGCCGGCGCGCTGTTCGAGGAGTTTCTCAAGCGCAAGGCCCGGCTGGAGGCCGAAGGCCTGTTCGATGCGCAGCGCAAGCGGGTTTTGCCGCTGGCGCCGCGTGCCATCGGCGTCGTCACCTCGCTGGGCGCGGCGGCTTTGCGCGATGTCGTGACCGCGTTGCAACGGCGTCTGCCGCATGTTCCGGTGCTGCTGGCGCCCGCCGCCGTGCAGGGTGCGGGCGCACCAGCGCAACTGGTAAAGGCGCTCGAAAGCCTGTACCGGCTGGTGACCGATGCATCTCCGCCTGAGGGCGAGCGCGCGCGCGCGGACCGCGCTCCAGTGGCCCCGGACGTGATACTGCTGGTGCGCGGTGGTGGCTCGATGGAAGACCTATGGGCTTTCAATGACGAAGCGTTGGCGCGCGCCATCGTTCGCAGCCCGGTGCCGGTGGTGTGCGGTGTGGGGCATGAGACGGACTTCACGATCGCCGATTTCGTCGCCGATCTGCGCGCGCCCACACCGACCGCTGCCGCGGAATTGGTGGCGCCATCACGGGAGCTCTGGCTCGGCGCGCTCGAACTGATGCGCGGCCGGATGCAGGATGCGGTGGATCGAAGGATCGACCGCGAGTTACAACGGCTGGACAACGCGACGGCCCGGTTGGGGCGTCCGTCCAGCCTGGCGGCCACCCAGCGCGTCGCACTGCTGGCGTGCGCCAGGCGATTGCGTCTGGCCACCCGCTCCTTGATGGGGCAGCATGAGCGGGAGTTGCTGCAACTGGCGGAGACCTTGCCTGTGACGCACCAACGCGCCATTGACCGGATGGAGCAGCGACTCGAGCGCAGTGCGTTGCGGCTGGGTCTGCTCGATCCGGCGCTGGTGTTGCAGCGCGGCTATGCCTGGATCACCGACGAGCACCAACACGCGGTAACGAGCGCAGTGCAGACACATCCCGGCCAACGGCTGCGCGCGACCGTCGCGCATGGCTCCATTGATTTACGGGTGGCGCAGCAGGAATAGCCAAAGTTCCTACAATCTCATGTCGCACGACCTACCAACTTACCAATTCAAGAGGACACCATGGAACATACCCTGCCACAACTCCCATTCGCGATTGACGCTCTCGCACCGCACTATTCGCGCGAAACCCTGGAATTTCACCATGGCAAGCACCACAATGCCTATGTGGGCAACCTCAACAACCTGCAAAAGGGCACCGAGTTTGAAAGCATGGCGCTGGAAGACATCATCAAGAAGGCCAGTGGCGGCATCTACAACAATGCAGCGCAGATCTGGAACCACACTTTTTTCTGGAATTGCATGAAGCCTGCCGGCGGCGGTGAGCCCACCGGCGCTCTGGCCACGGCCATCAGTGCCAAGTGGGGCAGCTATGCTGCGTTCAAGGACGCTTTCGTCAAGTCCGCTGTCGGCAACTTCGGTTCCGGCTGGACCTGGCTGGTCAAGAAGTCCGACGGTTCGGTCGACATCGTCAACATGGGAGCCGCCGGCACCCCGCTGACGACCGGCGACACGCCGTTGCTGACGGTCGACGTCTGGGAGCATGCGTATTACATTGACTACCGCAATGCGCGTCCGAAGTTCGTCGAGACCTACCTCGACAAACTCGTCAACTGGGAATTCGCGCAGACCAACTTCGGTTGATAACGCCTGACGACTGAAAAAGGCCGGCGCATTGCCGGCCTTTTTTTTGGCGAACCAGGCTCAAAAGCATGGGCTGTGGGGTCTGTGCGACCGACGCGTGGCGCGCGGACGGCCACGGCCGTTCTGGTGGCCGCTATTCAGCGTGCGGCGGCGAAAGGTTTTCCTGTCAACCTGAATCCGGCCTTGATTGCCCGCTTGCCGAACCAACCCTGATTCATTTCCAGTACGAAGCGCACCGGTTTGGTCGAACAGTGCGAGTCGGTCGTCTTCGGTTGCATATCGACCAGGTTCACGATGGTGCCGTCGTCAGCCACGAACGCAGCAGTCAGCGCCAGCAAGGTGTTCTTCATCCAGAAACATTGCTGCGACGGTTCTTCGAACATGAACAGCATGCCTTCATGTTGCGGCATATCGGCGCGGAACATGAGGCCGACCTGGCGCTGCTCGGGCGTCAACGCCAACTGGGCGTCGATCTGATGCATGCCGGCGCTGAGCATGACCCGCGGCAGGTTTAGTTGCGGTTGTTCCTGTGCCTGGATATGCGCGGTGGTCAGCGCCAGCAGGCAGATGCAGAAGAGGGATCGGACGTGCATGGGAGCATTGTGCCGATAAATGAAGACTGGACGAACGAAAAATGCCCACGCAGCGGGCATTTGCGTAACGGCGGGCACCAGGGCGCCCGTCATGCGTCGGGATCAGGCCTTAGGGGCTGCTTCCGTCTTGACGGCTTTCTTGGGGGCCTTTTCTTCTTTCAGTTTGGCGGCAGCAGCTTTTTTCTCTTCGTCATGGGCCTTCTTGGCGGCGACCTTGTCTTCTTTCATCTTGGCTGCGTCAGCCTTGGCATCCTTCTTTTCTTCCATTTTGGCTGGAGCAGCTGCCATAACGGGAGCGGCGGCAGGAGCGACAACAGCGGCAGGAGCAGCCACGACTGGTGCAGCAACTGCAGTAGCCGCGACCTTGACAGTCGCAGCAGCAGCCACAGGAGCAGCAGCTTTTGCAGGAGTAGCGGTCTGGGCGAACGCGCCAGCAGCAAACAGACCGGCGATCAGGGTGGCGAGAACTTTATTCATGATGAGCATTCAATGAGATGGGGTTGAGACAATTTCTTCCTCCTTGGGAAGTCCACCTGTAACGGGCCCCGCATGCTGGCGGTTGACAGTTTCGTGAAAATATTTGAAGCTAAAATTCCCCGCTTCCCGGGTCGACTGTGCATTGCCGTGCCAGGCCGATTGCCGTTCGGCGCCAGCCGCTGCTCTTATTAACCGAGACCACCATCCATGTACCAGCACATCAAGGTTCCTTCAACTGGCGAGAAGATCACCGTCAACGCCGACATGTCGGTCAATGTTCCGGATCAGCCGATCATTCCTTTCATCGAAGGCGACGGAACCGGGATTGACATCACGCCGGTCATGCTGAAAGTGGTCGATGCGGCCGTGGCCAAGGCCTACGCTGGCAAGCGCAAGATCCACTGGATGGAGGTGTATGCCGGCGAAAAGTCAACCCGCATCTACGGTCCGGACGTCTGGCTGCCGGAAGAAACCCTGAAGGCCGTCAAGGATTACGTGGTGTCGATCAAGGGCCCGCTGACGACGCCTGTTGGCGGTGGTATCCGTTCGCTCAACGTGGCGTTGCGCCAGGAACTTGACCTGTATGTGTGCCTGCGGCCGATCCAGTATTTCAAGGGTGTACCGTCGCCGGTCAAGGAGCCCCACAAAACCAACATGGTGATTTTCCGCGAGAACTCGGAAGACATCTACGCCGGCATAGAGTTCGAGGCAGAGTCGGACAAGGCCAAGAAATTGATCAAGTTCCTGCAGGACGAAATGGGTGTCACGAAGATCCGTTTTCCCAATACATCGGGCATCGGTGTCAAGCCGGTGTCGCGCGAAGGTACGGAGCGGCTGGTACGCAAGGCGATCCAGTATGCGATCGACAACGACAAGCCCAGCGTGACCATCGTGCACAAGGGCAACATCATGAAGTTCACCGAAGGTGGCTTCCGCGACTGGTCCTATGCGCTGGCGCAAAAGGAGTTTGGCGCCGAGTTGATTGATGGCGGCCCATGGTGCAAATTCAAGAACCCCAATACGGGCAAGGACATCATCGTCAAGGACAGCATCGCCGACGCGTTCCTGCAGCAGATCTTGCTGCGTCCTGCCGAATACAGCGTCATCGCGACGCTTAACCTCAACGGTGACTATGTTTCGGATGCATTGGCCGCGCAGGTCGGTGGCATCGGCATCGCCCCCGGCGCGAACCTGAGCGACACCATCGCCATGTTCGAAGCCACCCATGGCACCGCGCCCAAGTACGCCGGTAAGGACTATGTGAATCCGGGCTCGTTGATCCTCTCTGCCGAGATGATGTTGCGCCACATGGGTTGGGTCGAGGCCGCCGACCTGATTATCTCGTCGATGGAGAAATCGATCGACAGCAAGAAGGTCACCTATGACTTCGCGCGCCTGATGGATGGCGCAACCCAGGTGAGCTGTTCGGGCTTCGGTCAGGTGATGATCGATCATATGTAAGCGCCGCTGGCGCCCGGCGTACCGGGCTTTCATTGCGACGTCAAAGCCGCCCGGGCCATCTGGCCATCGGGCGGCTTTTTTTTGCCTGCCCTTGAATACGGCCGGGCTGACACCAATTCCACCTAGTCCGGCGCTTCTATCGGACGATCGATAGAATCCCCCGATGGCAACCAAGGTCCCCGCAACTACCCCGACCCAACCGGTCCGACTTCCCAAGACCGATGACGGTGATTCCGTCGTGGTCGAGAGACGGACCGAGAAAGTCAAACCGCCACAGATGTACCAGGTGGTGATGCTCAATGACGACTACACGCCGATGGAGTTCGTGGTGGTCGTGATCCAGGAGTTTTTCAGCAAGGATATGGAGGCGGCAACCCAGATCATGCTGAAGATCCATCTGGACGGGCGTGGTGTATGTGGTGTCTACAGCAAGGACGTGGCGGCCACGAAAGTGGATCAGGTGCTGGATGCGGCCCACAAAGCCGGCCATCCACTGCAGTGTGTCAGTGAACCGGTCGAGTTGTAATTTATATGCAATGGCCGGGCAGGGCATTCAATTCGGATTAAAGTAAATCATCAAAGCAAGGCAAAAGGAAAGCACATGATTGCCCAGGAACTGGAAGTTAGCCTGCATATGGCGTTTGTCGAGGCGAGACAGCAGCGCCACGAATTCATCACGGTCGAGCATTTGCTGCTGGCCCTGCTTGACAACCCGAGCGCCGCAGAAGTGTTGCGGGCCTGTTCGGCCAGCATCGACGACCTGCGCAAGTCGTTGTCGACCTTCATCAAGGACAACACCCCTCAGGTGGCGGGTTCGGACGATGTCGACACCCAGCCTACGCTCGGTTTTCAGCGTGTGATCCAGCGCGCCATCATGCATGTGCAGTCCACCGGCAGCGGCAAGAAGGAAGTCACTGGCGCCAACGTGTTGGTGGCCATCTTCGGCGAGAAGGACTCGCATGCGGTGTATTACCTGCACCAGCAGGGTGTGACCCGCCTTGACGTGGTCAACTTCATTGCGCATGGCATCAAGAAAACTGATCCGCCCGAGCCGGCGAAGTCGGGTGAAAACCAGGCCGAATCTGAGGAGGGGGGCGAGAAGTCCGAGAAGCAGTCGCCGCTCGAGCAGTACACCCAGAACCTGAACCAGCTGGCCAAGGAAGGCAAGATCGATCCACTGATCGGCCGCGAGTACGAAGTCGAACGGGTGATCCAGATTCTGTGCCGCCGGCGCAAAAACAACCCGTTGCTTGTGGGTGAGGCGGGCGTGGGCAAGACAGCCATTGCCGAGGGCCTGGCCTGGCGCATCACCCAGAAAGATGTGCCCGAGATCCTCGCAGAGTCGGTGGTCTACTCGTTGGACATGGGTGCCTTGCTGGCGGGAACCAAATACCGCGGTGATTTCGAGCAGCGTCTCAAGGGGGTGCTGAAGTCGCTCAAGGACAAGCCCAATGGCATCCTGTTTATCGACGAGATCCATACGCTGATCGGCGCGGGTGCGGCGTCCGGCGGCACGCTGGACGCATCGAACCTGCTCAAGCCTGGGCTGAGTTCAGGCGCGCTCAAGTGCCTCGGTGCCACCACGTTCACTGAATACCGCGGCATCTTCGAAAAGGACGCGGCCCTGTCGCGCCGGTTCCAGAAGGTCGATGTGGTCGAGCCAACGATCGAGCAGACGGTGGAAATCCTCAAGGGCCTGAAGTCGCGGTTCGAAGAGCATCACAGTGTCAAGTACGCTTTCGCAGCCCTGCAGGCGGCGGCGGAGCTCAGCGCCAAGTACATCAATGACCGTCATTTGCCCGACAAGGCGATCGACGTCATCGACGAGGCCGGCGCCGCGCAGCGTATCTTGCCGCCGTCCAAGCGCAAGAAGACCATCACCAAGGCCGAGGTCGAGGACATCGTGGCCAAGATCGCGCGTATTCCGGCCGCAAACGTGTCCAACGACGATCGCGGCAAGCTCAAGACCCTCGAGCGCGACCTCAAGAGTGTGGTGTTTGGCCAGGACAAGGCGATTGACGTGCTCGCGTCCGCGGTCAAGATGGCGCGCTCCGGCCTGGGTCGTGACGACAAGCCGATCGGCTCATTCCTGTTCAGCGGCCCCACCGGCGTCGGCAAGACCGAGGCTGCCAAGCAACTGGCCTACATCATGGGCATCGACCTGATCCGTTTCGACATGAGCGAATACATGGAACGTCATGCGGTGAGCCGGCTGATCGGCGCACCTCCCGGCTATGTCGGTTTTGACCAAGGCGGGCTGCTGACCGAGGCGGTGACCAAGAAGCCGCATTGCGTGTTGCTGCTCGACGAGATCGAGAAGGCGCACCCGGACATCTTCAATGTGCTGCTGCAGGTCATGGACCATGGCACCTTGACCGACAACAACGGCCGCAAGGCGGACTTCCGCAATGTCATCATCATCATGACGACCAATGCGGGTGCGGAGGCCCTGAACAAGACGGTGATGGGCTTCACCAACAAGCACGACGCCGGCGACGAACTGGTGGATATCAAGCGCCTGTTCACGCCCGAGTTCCGCAACCGGCTGGACGCCACTGTCAGCTTCAAGGCGCTCGACGAAAACGTCATCCTGCGGGTGGTGGACAAGTTCTTGCTGCAACTCGAAACCCAGTTGACCGAGAAGAAGGTCGATGTCACCTTCTCCGACAAGCTGCGCAAGCATCTTGCCAAGAAGGGTTTCGATCCGCTGATGGGGGCACGTCCGATGCAACGGCTTATCCAGGACACGATCCGGCGGGCGCTGGCCGACGAACTGCTTTTCGGCCGTCTGACCGACGGGGGCCGCCTGAGCGTCGACCTGGACGACAAGGACGAAGTCCTGCTGGACATCACCCCGGTGCCAAAGAAAGAGGGCAAGTCGAAGCCGGAAGAGGCGGCAGTCGGTTAAAAGACGACCGCGGCACTGGTGCCGCGCATGGACGGATCCATGCGCGGTGTCACGGTGCCAGTTGGGCGCGTATCGTTTCGATGCGCTTGCGGTTCACGCCGAGGTCACTCTGGCCAAGCCGGCTGGCTGAACGGAGCTGGATCACTCCGGCCGCGTTGTCCAGCCAGAATTCCGCGTCATCGTTGAACCGCATCACGGCGGTTTCAAATTGGGCCTGAATGTAGTCGGGCCGTTCCTCGATGATCGTCGCGCCATCCATGGCCCGTATCATGGTTGCCAGTCTGCCCATCGCTGCGACGCCGTCGCCGGAAAAATGCAGCGGCTCGATCCGTGCGTACTGCATCTGCGGATGTTCCGGATACAGGTTCGCCTGGCTCGATACGCTGTTGGGTGTTGTCGCGGGTTTGGCAAGTCGACCGTCATGCACACCGATGCCCGTAGGCGGGTCGCCCGCCAGAAAACCGATTCGCCCAAGGCCGATCGCGGCTACGACCAGTAACCCGGCCACTATGAGGATCCAGCGCAGTATTCGCATGATGCGATCGAGTCTAGTCGATCGCCTCCAACCTTGCGGCCGAGCGAAATGATCAGGTGTCGGTGCCGCTACCGGACCGGGCCGTGCCGGCACCGGCTTGCATTCAGCGCAACGTTATTTGAATCCGACGCGGTCGAGCATCTGCTGGACCTTGACCTGGTTCATGCCGATCTTGCTGACCGGCACGGTCTCGCTCTTGAATGCGCCACCGGTCATGGCCTTGAGTGCAGGGTTGTTGATCTCGATGCCCTTCGCCGCTGGCCATTCGTTGTTGCCGTTGGCAAAATGGTTCTGGGCCGACGGACTCGCCAGATATTCCAGGAACTTGACCGCGTTGGCCGGATGCTTCGCGTTGCGTGCCACGGCGCCGCCGGCGATGTTGACATGGGTGCCCCAGCTCGACTGGTTCGGGAACACGACGCCCACACTATCCGCAACGGCCTTGTCTTCCGGCTTGTCCGATCGCATGAGGCGGGCGAGGTAATACGAGTTGGTGACGGCGATGGCGCATTCACCTGAGGCGACGCCCTTGATCTGGTCGGTGTCGCCGCCCTTGGGAGAACGGGCGAAATTTGCCACGACGCCGCGCAACCATTGTTCGGCCTGCTGTTCGCCCAGGTGTTCGGTGATGGCGCCGAACAGCGACAGGTTGTACGGGTGCGAGCCCGATCGGATGCACAATTTGCCTTTGTTTTTCGGATCAGCCAGTTTTTCGTAGGTGTCGACGTCGTCTTTGCTGACCCTGGCCTTGTCATACACGATGACCCGTGCACGGGTGGAAAATCCGAACCAGGCGGTGTTGCCGTTTGCGTCAGGCGTGCTGCGCAATTGCGCGGGAATGGCCTGCTCCAGGAGGGTAGAACGGATGCCCTGGAACAATCCGTCGGACTCACCACGCCACAGGCGCGACGCATCCACCAGCAGGATCACATCCGCGGCCGATGCGGTGCCTTCGGCCTTGAGGCGCGCGAGGATGCCGGCGTCGTCGGCGTCGACCCGGTTGATCTTGATGCCGGTGGCCTTGGTGAAGTCGCCGTACAAGGCCTCGTCGGTAGGATAGTGGCGCGCTGAATAGATGTTGAGTTCATTGCTTTGGGCCTGGGCCAATGTAGCTGCGGCAAGGACGGTCGTGGCGAGGGCAAGGTGGATTGGGCGCATGGTGTGAGAGGTCATAGACTGGATAGTGGAACAATACCCAAATGATAAAGCAAACACGAATCATTCGCAATAGCATTCATGTCGACGTGGATGTCGGGATTCTTGCGCAATACGTCGTACCCATCGCAATCCATGGGGCCTGAAACGGTGGGTACGCCAATGGCCGGGCCCGCTGGCGCCGGTTTCGCGCAAACACGCCGTGCGTTGCGGTGGTTTTCGGTCGCATGTGTGCTGGTGCTGGCCGCATGTGCCTCGCCCAACGTGCCCGTCCCACCGGCGGTACCGCCGCTAGCGCCGGTACCAGTCGTCAAGCCGGCGCCCCGGATCGGACTGGCCCTGGGCGGCGGGGCGGCGCGTGGCTTTGCCCACGTCGGGGTGATCCAGGTATTGGAGGAAGCCGGCATTCGCCCTGATCTGGTGGTTGGAACTTCGGCGGGCAGTGTGGTGGCCGCTATTTATGCCAGTGGACGCAGCGGCGCCCAGCTCCAGCAGATTGCAGAAAGCATGGAGGAGGCCAGCCTCGCCGACTGGACGTTGCCACTTTTTGGCCGTAGCCTGTTGCGTGGTGAGGCGATCGCGCGGTACGTCAACGCGCAGGTGGGTGGGCGGCCGATCGAGTCGATGGGCATGAAGCTGGGAATCGTGGCCACTGACCTGCATTCGGGCGAAGGCATCCTGTTCCGGCGCGGCGACACCGGGATTGCCGTGCGCGCCTCCAGTGCGGTGCCCTCGCTGTTTCAGCCGGTGCGCATTGCGGGAAATGAATATGTGGACGGCGGGTTGGTTGCCCCGGTGCCAGTGCGCTACGCGCGCCAGATGGGCGCGGAACTGGTGATCGCGGTGGACATCTCCAACGCGCCGCAGAACAATGCGCCCGACGGTGTTTTGCAGGTGTTGTTGCAGACCTTCACGATCATGGGCAAGAGCATCAATGCGCTCGAGTTGCGGGACGCGGATGTGGTGGTGCAGCCGGGGCTCGTCGGCGTGGGCAGCGCCGATTTTTCTGCCCGCAGGCGCGCGATCGAGGCGGGCCGTGCCGCCATGCTGGCGGCGTTGCCGGCATACAAGGCCAAGCTGGCCAGCATGATGCAATAGAAGCGGCAACACTGCGGCTGCATTCGCCAGCCCTGACGGGCGGAACTATAATTCTCGGTCGCTGCATGGCGGGCACCACGGTTCATACGTACACCGGAAGAATAAAAGCGACACGACGCCAACGGAGAGCACGATGAAGCGAGACCGAAAAGACACCCGCATCCTGATCTACAGCCATGACACGTTCGGTCTGGGTCACCTGCGCCGCTGCCGGACCATCGCGCATGCTCTGGTAGACCAGTTCAAGAACCTGTCGGTGTTGATTTTGTCCGGCTCCCCCATCATTGGCAGCTTCGACTTCCGCTCGCGCGTCGATTTCGTGCGTGTGCCTGGAGTGGTCAAACTGCGCAACGGTGAATACACGCCGCTGAACCTGCACATCGACGTCGAACAGATGCTGAGCATGCGTGGCTCCATCATCCGCCACACGGCAGAGGCGTTCGACCCCGACATCTTCATTGTCGACAAGGAGCCCCTGGGGCTGCGTGGCGAGGTGCTCGAGACGTTGCAGTTGCTCAAGAAGCGCGGCACCCGGCTGGTCATGGGCCTGCGCGATGTCATGGACGAGCCCAAGTTGCTGGCTCCCGAATGGCAGCGCAAGAAGGTTCTTCCGGCGCTGCGCGACCTCTACGACGAGATCTGGATCTACGGCCTGCCGCAGATCTGTGAGCCACTCGAAGGCATCACACTGCCGGCCAGCGTGCGCAAAAAGATCACCTATACCGGGTATCTGGCGCGCGAGGTGTCCACCGGCGGTGCACCGCCCCGATTACCCGAAATCACCAAGAAGCCCTACATTCTGGTCACCACGGGTGGTGGTGGCGACGGCGAGGAGCTGATTGACTGGGTTTTGCGGGCCTATGAGCATGACCCGCTGTTGCCGTATCCGGCGCTGCTGGTGCTGGGGCCCTTCATGCAGCCCGAACGCCAGACCGAATTCATGAACCGCGCGGCACGCCTCAAGTGCGTCGACGCCATCACGTTCCATAGCAACATGGAAGCGCTGGTCGCCGGCGCCAGTGGTGTCGTGGCCATGGGCGGCTACAACACGTTTTGCGAGATCCTGTCGCTGGACAAGCGGGCGCTGATCATTCCACGTACCAAACCGCGTCTGGAGCAGTTCATCCGCGCCTCGAGCGCCGCCAATCTGGGCCTGGTCAGCATGTTGCTGGAAGACGGCGCCCGCGACCCGGGTGTGATGGTGGACGCCTTGCGCGCCTTGCCCCGGCAGCCTCTGCCGTCGACGACAGTCGTGCCCGGTCTGTTCGAAGGTCTTCCCAACGTGGTCAAGCTGGTCGCGCCCTGGATTCAGCAGGGCGACGAGGAGGCCGAGAACCTGTTAGCCCGTATTGGCTGAACCGGTGGTAGCGGGCCGGCCGGCGCGGGTCGCGTTTGTGCTCAAAGGGTATCCGCGGCTGTCGGAGACCTTTATTGCGCAGGAGATCGCCGCACTGGAACAGCGTGGTCTGTCGATCCTGATCGCATCGCTGCGCCATCCGACCGACAAGCAGGTGCACCCCATTCATGCGCGCATCCGCGCGCCCTTGCTGTACTTGCCGGAGTACCTGCGCGATGACCCGATGCGCGTGTTGCAGTCCTGGTGGCAGGTGCGCCGCCGGCCCGGCTATGCGCGGGCATGGCGGCAATGGCTGCGTGATCTATGGCGCGATCGCACGGCCAATCGCATGCGTCGATTCGGGCAGGCACTGGTGCTGGCGGCGGAACTGCCCGCGGATATCGTGCGGGTGCATGCCCATTTCCTGCACACGCCGGCGTCGGTGGTGCGCTATTGCGCCACGATCCGCGATCTGCCGTGGTCCGGATCGGCCCATGCCAAAGACATCTGGACCTCGCCCGAGTGGGAGCTGCGCGAGAAACTGGCGTCATGCGACTGGCTGGTGACCTGCACTGCGACCAACCGCGACTATCTTGCCACGCTGGCACCGCCGGGACGGGTCGATCTGGTCTACCACGGCCTGGACCTGAGCCGGTTCGCGCCCCCGGTCGAACCCGGGAGCGCCCGTGACGGCAGCTCGGCCGACGACCCGATCATGCTGTTGTCGGTTGGCCGGTTGGTCGAGAAAAAGGGCACGGACGTCCTGCTCGATGCCCTGTCACGGCTGCCGGACGATCTGCACTGGCGGCTGGTCCACGTCGGGGGCGGCCCGTTGCGCGAGGCCCTGGCTCAACAGGCCGAGACGCTGGGACTGACCGATCGGATTGAATGGCGGGGCGCCATGGCGCAGAAGGAACTGCTTGACCTGTACCACCAGGCCGACCTGTTCGCGCTGGCCAGCCGGATCGCACAGGATGGCGACCGCGACGGATTGCCCAATGTCTTGATGGAGGCCCAGAGTCAGTTGGTTCCGTGCGTCGCCACCGATGTGTCGGCGATCCACGAGTTGATCATCGATGGCGTCACCGGGGTGCTGGTGCCACCGCAGGCGCCGCAGGCAATGGCGCAGGCACTGGAGTCGCTCATACGTGACCCGGCGCTGCGCCGCTCGCTGGCACAAGCAGGCCGCGCGCGGGTCACGGCGCGGTTCGGGCTCGACAGCAACCTGGACCGGCTGGCAGCGAGGTTCGGCCTGTCGACATGATCCGGGGCTGCCCACGGGCATGGGCCGGTCGGGGGGTTTACGCGTGGTTTGGCCGGTCAGGCCGAGGTGGAGATACCACTGAAGCGGCAGGTCTGTTCCAGGCCGGCAATACACAGCATCCGGTGTAACAGGGTGCTGCCCAGGTAAGCACTGTCACGGCGAGCTGCGTCAAGCAGTCGGGCCACGTCGACCCGCTCGGGCAGCACGGTGGAGGCCGCGATCAACTGCATTATCTGGTCGCGATTGTTGCGCAGGAATCGGTGGTACACCCAGCGAAAGCCCTGCTTGTCGCGTCGCCACTGGGTTGGCAACGGCACCGGAAACACGCCACGCAGCGCATGTTTGTTCCAGGGGCCGACGAAGCAGTGGCGGTAGCCGCTGCCCATATAGGGCGCCAGCTGGTAGTCCAGCAGCGGGCTGCGGTTTTCGATGCCCGAGGCCATGGCGTTGCGGTCGTTCTGCCACAACCACTCATGTAGCCGGCCCTGACCGGCATCGAGTACCAATGCCTGCGTCAGGCCACCACGGAAATCAACCAGCGGGTCGCGAGATGCAGCGTCCCGCACGCCGGCTTGCACGAAGGAATCGAGGTCGTGCGGGTCTTCTGCGCTGCGCGTCAGGCCACTGGCGCGAGCGGGTGTTGTCTGCCCTGGCGCAGCCCATGCCAGGCCGGACTCGATGACAGCCAACACACGCGGGTCGTGCGCGTTGTCTGCCAGCGCCTGCCGGACCCAGGCGTCGTCACCGGCCTGCAGCGCGTCGTAGGCGGCGAACCGGAAATAACGGTCCCAGTAACCGGCAAACACCTCGTCTCCGCCGGTGCCGTCGAGCACCACGGGCACGTCATGGTCGGCGATGTGGGCATACAGCTGCGGCATGGCCAGGGCGTTGCCGATGAAAGGAAACGGTTTCCCCTGATGCCGGCAGACCTGCAGAAAGTTGTCCATGCCAGTGCTGCCATAGTCCAGCGGCAGGTTGACGCTGCGCATCCCGAGTTGGTCGATGCAGGCCCGCGCATAGGCCGCATCTTCACTCTTGCCCGCGTCTCCGGTGAAGCAGGTCACCTGGTCTGTCAGACCCTGGTCGGCGAGCACCGACAGGATCAGCGAACTGTCGACGCCGCCCGACAGCAGCAAGCCGACCCGCCGGTCGGCCACCAGCCGCGCGCATACGGCGTCGCGCACCAGTTCAGCCAGTTGCGCCGGATCGCGCGGTGCCGTCTGCACATGCGTTGCCAGGTCGAAGTAGGGCTGCTCGGTGCGGTTCCATGTGGCCAGATCGACCACCATCGCACAGCCGGCGCGTACCTGGCGGATGCCGCGCAGGTGGGTGGCCCCGTCGGCATGCGGGAAAGCCCAGCCGTCGCGCAGGAAATTGTCCAGGTCGTGCACGACGATTTCCGGTCGCCGGTCCAGGTAGTGCAGCAGCGGACCGATCTCGGAGGCCATGCACAAGGTGTGCGCGTCCTGATAGTAGAACAGCGGTTTTTTGCCATAACGATCGCGCACGGCGGTCAGGCTCTGGCGCCGGGCGTCCAGCAGGCACAGTGCCCACATGCCATTGGCCTTGTTCAGGCCCTGAACGCCCTCATGCGCGAGCAAAGCGAGCAGGACTTCGGTATCGCCGTCGGTGTCGAAGCGCTTACCGGCGCGCGCCAGCTCGGAGCGCAGCGCGCGGAAGTTGTAGATCTCTCCGTTATAGGCCAGCGTGTGGCCGTCGCGCCGGAACGGCTGGTCAGAGCGCGCATCCGGATCCAGGATCGACAGCCGGGTATGGCCGAGAAAGCCAAATACCCGCGCCGGCCCATCCTTTGATGGCAGATCCCACTCGAACGCGTCATGCCCCGACCCATCCGGTCCCCGGTGGCGCAACTGCGCAGTCGCCTCCAGGGCGCGCGCCGCGTTCACGGGACGGGCACGTTCGAGAACAAGAAAAATGCCGCACATGGAATCGGTGGGGTGGCACGAGGCCTGTGCCATTTTTGGTGATGGGGGTCCGGTCCGCTGCGCCGTAGCGCCGAACCAGCGAAGAGAATTGTACGGGCCGCATCCGGGGCCGCATCCGGGGCCAAATCGGCGCCGACCGGCTCCTACAATGTCCTATGCGCATTGCCTTCTACGCACCTTTGAAGGCGCCGACCCATCAGACCGCCTCCGGCGACCGTCGTGTTGCCCGGTTGCTGATGGATGCCTTGCGCCTGGCCGGCCATACCGTGGACCTTGTGTCGGACTTTCGCAGTTTTGATGGCATGGGTGACGTGGTCCGCCAGCACGATCTGCAACAGCAGGGGCGGGTCATCGCCGATGGCCTGATTGCCTGCTGGGATGGTCGCGAGCGCGACGCGCGGCCCGATCTTTGGTTCACCTACCACCTGTATTACAAGGCGCCTGACTGGCTCGGTCCGGTCGTGAGTCGGTCGCTGGACATCCCGTACGTGGTCGCAGAGGCTTCACATGCGCCCAAGCGCCTGTCGGGGCCCTGGTCTGGTGCGGAGATCGCGGTGTGCGATGCCATACAGGCCGCCGAGATGCTGCTGTGTCCGACCGTCCATGATATGGCCGGCCTGCGGCTGGTGGCGCCGGCGCAGACACGTATCGAACGCCTGCCGCCGTTCCTCGACCCCGCGCCGTATCGGCGCGCGGCGCGCAAGCGACAGTTGCTGCGCGCGCGCCTGGGTACGGCCTGTGCGCTGCCGATTGACCAGCCCTGGATGGTGGTGGCGGCGATGATGCGTCGCGGCGACAAACTCGCGTCCTACCGGTTGCTGGCGCAGGCACTGGCCTTGTTACAGGATCTTCCGTGGCAGCTGCTGGTGGCCGGAGACGGCGCTGCGCGGGCCGAGATCGAAGTACTGCTGCACCATGCGGCGCCCGGGCGTGTATGTTTCCTGGGTGCGTGTGACGCCCGCACCATGGCGGCCGTGTATGCGGCCGGTGATCTCTGTATCTGGCCGGCCGTCAACGAGGCCTACGGCATGGCCATGCTGGAGGCGCAGGCTGCCGGCCTGCCGGTGGTCTCCTGCGCCACGCGTGGTGTGCCTGACGTGGTGGACGATGGCGTGACCGGGTTGTTGGCCGGCGCTGTCGATGCGACGGCGCTGGCCACTTGCGCGCGTGCCTTGTTGTCCGATGCGCCGCGGCGCGTAGCGATGGGGCAGGCCGCGGCAACCTTTGTCGATCGCGATCGCAGCCTGACACGCGCTGCGTCGCGCTTGCGCGCGCTATTAGCGGTTCGGGACAAGTCGGTCGGCGCAGCCGATGCGGTGGCGGTATCCGGATGAGCGTGACGCTGGCGATGCTGCGGCACGGCGAAACCCCCTGGAGCCGCGACAAGCGGGTGCAGGGGCGCACCGATATATCACTGTCGGTTGCAGGGCGGGCGGCCCTGGCCGAGCGATCGCCCCCAGCCGCGTGCGCCGCCATGCGCGTGTTGTCCAGTCCGTTGGCACGGTGCACCGAGAGTGCCGGGCAACTGCGGCTGTCCCCGGTGGAGATCGAGCCACGCCTGGCCGAAATGGCGTGGGGCCAGTGGGAAGGGCGGCGGCTGCCGGATCTGCGCACCGAACTCGGCGGCGCAATGGCGCTCAACGAGGCGCGCGGCTGGGACTTCCAGCCACCGGATGGTGAGAGCCCGCGCCAGGTCTGGGCTCGTATCCGTCCCTGGCTGGCGGAGGTTGCCGGCGCCGGGCAACCGACGCTGGCACTCACGCACCGGGGTGTGATCCGGGTTGTATTTGCCACCGCCACCGGTTGGGACATGCTGGGCAAACCGCCGGCACGGCTGGACTGGAACGCCGTTCATCTGTTCGCGCTGGCGGCAGACGGCATGCCGACCGTGCAGCGCCTGAACCTGCCGCTGGAGCCGGCGGGCAGTGCCCCGGGCGCGCTGTGAGCGCGCCGCGTGTCATGGTGTACGTCCAGCACCTGTTGGGCACCGGCCACCTGAAGCGGGCGGCCTTGCTGTCAGACGCGATGACCCGTGCTGGCATGGCAGTGACGCTGGTCAGTGGGGGTTTCCCGGTGCCGGACCTTGTAGCCAATGTCGCGCGCTGGGTGCAGCTGCCGCCGGTCAGGGCCGCTGACCTGCGCTTCAAGTCGCTGGTCGACGATCGGAGGCGTCCGGTCGATGACGCATGGCGGCAGACCCGGTGCGAGACCTTGTTGTCCGTCTGGCGGGAAACGCAGCCGCAACTGTTGCTGGTCGAGCTGTTTCCATTCGGGCGGCGCCAGATGCGTTTTGAATTGTTGCCCCTGCTGGACGCCGCACAGCAGGCGCCAAACCCGCCGGTGATCGTGTCGTCGGTGCGTGACGTGCTCGGCGGCAATCAGGATGACCCGCAGCGCCAGCAGCGGATGCTGGCATTGTTCGACCAGTATTTCGACCATGTGCTGGTGCATGGTGATCCGTCGCTGGTACCGTTCGAGCGCACGTTCGCCCACGTACCCGAATTGGGGGACCGGCTGCACTACACCGGTTATGTGGTCGAGACACGGGCCTCCATCGGGTCGGTCCCTGCGGGGCGCGACGACGGCAACGGCGAGGTGCTGGTGTCGGCCGGCGGTGGCGCTGTCGGACTGCCCTTGTTGCGGGCGGCAGTGCGGGCCCGCCCGCTGTCGCAGCTGGCCGGTGTACGCTGGCGTGTGCTGGTCGGCGCCGGCATCGGCGAGGCGGCTTTTGCCGACCTGACAGCGCTGGCGCTTGCGGTGAACGGAAATGCCATGGTGGTCGAGCGCAACCGCGCCGATTTCACCGAACTGCTGCAACGTTGCCGCGTCTCGATCAGCCAGGCCGGCTACAACACCGTGATAGAAACGCTGCAATCGGGCGTACGCAGTGTCATGGTGCCGTTTGCCGGGGGTTCGGAGAGTGAGCAGAGTTTGCGTGCGCGGTTGCTTGCGGCACGGGGATGGATCGACCTGCTGGAGGAGTCGGACCTGACGCCCGAGGCGCTGGCGCACATGGTTGATCACGCGGTCGCACGCGGGCCGTCGGTGGCGGCTGCGACGCGTTTCGACGGCGCCGACACCAGTGCCAGCCTGGTGCAGCGCTGGTTGTTGGAAAGGAAAACCTGAGATGGGTTCGATATCACCGTGTTGGTCGGAGCTGTCCGACGAGATTGCGCTTTGGCAGGACGGCGGCCGGGTGGTCGACTTCTGGTGGCGCGACGACGATGCCTGTCGCGCCGATGCGGCATTGGACCGACTCGTCGCCTTGTCCGCGTCCGCAAACGTGCCGCTGGCGCTGGCGGTGATTCCGGCCGACGTGCAACCGGCTGTGCTGGCGCCGGGCAGTGCGCTGGTCAGCCTGCTGCAACACGGCGTTGATCATACAAGCCGGGCCATGGCCGGCGAGAAGAAAACAGAATTCCCCAAACATGAAGCGGTGCCCGAGGCGCTGGGCCGGTTGCGTGGCGCCCTGGCTCGCATACAGGGGCCCTGCACCCTGCCGGTGCTGGTGCCACCGTGGAACCGGTTGCGTTCGCATGAACTTCTGGCCGGACTTGCCGGAGCCGGGTATCGGGGACTGAGCCGCTTTGGACCGCGCGGCGATGCATCCGAGGTGCCGGGCGTGGTGCAGGTCAATACCCATGTGGACCTGATCGATTGGCGTGGCACGCGCGGTTTCGTGGGCGAGGTGCCGGCGTTGCGCGCAGCCGTGGACCATCTGCAGGCGCGACGCACAGGGCGTGCCGACGCCAGGGAGGCAACCGGCTGGTTGTCGCATCACCTGGTGCATGACGCCGCTTGCTGGGCATTCCTGGAGCAGCTTTTCGAACGCACCCATGCCATGCCTGCAGTGGTGTGGCGCGGTGCCGATACACTATTTCCAGTCGGGCCGGTGGACCGGGCATGACTGTTGTTTTCATAGTCGACCGGGTATTTTTACCGGGGTGGTGGACAAAGACCATCTTCTATACTCGGCCCGATCTGTTGCAGGTGCTGGGGCCTGACAGGCCTGGCGGGTTGGCAATCGAATTCGACGGCTGGTGTTCGCAGGCACGGTCAGGGCAAGCGCAACGGATGGCACACACGACTGGACATGTCTAACGTATTAACAGTCACCGACCTGAAGGTTTACCTCACTGTCGACGCCGGCCTGGTGAAGGCTGTCGACGGCGTTTCCTTCCGGATTCCGGCCGGCCGCACCATGGCGCTGGTCGGCGAGTCGGGTTCGGGCAAGTCAATCGTTGCACAGGCCATCATGGGCATACTGCCACGGGTGGCGCGCATCGAACAGGGGTCGATCGAGTTGCGGGACCCGCGTTCGCCCGACAGCGTCGTCGACATCGCCCGGCTCGACATGGCCAGTGCGCAGATGCGGGACATCCGTGGGGGCATGATTTCCATCATCTTCCAGGAGCCGATGACGGCGCTGTCGCCACTACACACGATCGGCAACCAGATCGGCGAGGCGCTGGCCTTGCACCAGTCGGCCATCGGTAAGGCCGAGCGCAAGGCGGCGGTTGTCGAGATGCTGCGTCTGGTGGGTTTTCCCGATCCGGTCAAGGCCGAGCACACCTACCCGTTCGAACTCTCGGGTGGTTTGCGTCAACGCGCCATAATCGCAATGGCCCTGGTATGCCGGCCGGCACTGCTGATTGCCGATGAACCCACGACCGCACTGGACGTGACGATTCAGGCCCAGATACTGCAGCTGATCAAGCATCTGCAGCGTGACCTGCACATGGCCATGATGATGATCACCCATGACCTGGGCGTTGTTGCAAACATGGCTGACGAAGTGGTCGTGCTCTACCACGGCAAGGTGATGGAGGCCGGCACGCTGGAAGACGTGTTCCGCGATCCGCGCCATCCGTACCTCAAGGCCCTGTTGCGCGCCGTACCACGTTTCAACATGGCGCCGGGCGAGCGCCTGACGCCGATCCGCGAGATCGCCGTTGCCGCAGGCCATCTGACCAAACCGCATGAGCGCGCTGCGGTGTCGCTCGAAGCCCAGCAGATGCCGATGTTGTCGGTACGTAATCTGAGCAAGCGGTTCGTGACCCGCAAGACGTCCCTTTTTGGCAGCAAGCCGGGTGGCGAGACGATCGCCGTCGATGACGTGAGTTTCGATGTGGCGCCAGGCGAGTGCCTGGGGCTGGTCGGCGAATCCGGCTGTGGCAAGACCACCACCGCCAGGATGATCCTGCGCGCTGGCATGCCCGACAGCGGCGACATCATTTTTAACGACCGTGGCAAGCCCCGCGATGTGCTCAAGCTCGAAGGGGCCGAGCTTTTCGCATACCGGCGCCGCGTGCAGTTCGTGTTTCAGGATCCGTTCGGCTCGCTCAATCCGCGCATGACGGTGCACGACATCGTCAGCGAGCCGCTCGTGATCCACGGTATTGGTGACGAGGAAGAACGTTTCTCGCGGGTGAAGGAACTGATCGGCCTGGTGGGGCTCGATGTGCGCCATCTGCGACGCTACCCGCACAGTTTCTCGGGTGGCCAGCGCCAGCGTATCGGTATTGCGCGGGCGCTGGCCTTGAGTCCGGATCTGCTGATCTGCGACGAACCAGTCTCGGCACTTGATGTGTCGGTGCAGGCACAGGTGCTCAATTTGCTGCTCGATCTGCGCGAAGCACGTAACCTGACCTACCTGTTCATTTCCCACAACCTGGCCGTAGTCCACTACATTGCCGACCGGATCGCCGTGATGTGCGCGGGCCGGCTGGTCGAGATCGCCGCGTTCGATGAATTGTTCGCCAATCCTCTGCATCCCTACACTCGGGCACTGCTGGCCGCTGTGCCGGATCCGGATCTGAACCGCAAGCTCGATTTCAACGCTCTGATGGAAGGTAAATCTTCCATCCCGAGTGCCTGGCCGATGCCGTATCGTATTGACGGATCCCAACGGGTTGGCATGATCGATGTCGGCAACCAGCATTTTGTTCGCGCCCATGCGGACGTAGACATTTCGGAGCTCATGCAATGACAACTCACACAGCAGGCGCACGCTCTGTGCCAGGTTCGGCCCGGCTCTGGTTGGCCGCGGCGGTTCTTGCGTTGACCGCGTCGACGGGCCAGGCCGCACCGGGGGTCTATCTGGAAACGCCGATGTTGCGCGACGACGTGGCGGCCAAGAAACTGCCACCGGTGAAGAACCGGTTACCGGACAACCCGCTGGTGGTGCCGATGGACGGCAAGACGTTGGAGCCGGGCCAGCACGGGGGCACGTTGAACATGCTCATCGGGCGCGCCCGCGATGTGCGCATGATGGTGGTGTACGGGTATGCGCGGCTGGTCGGTTATGACCGCAACCTGGTGCTGATGCCCGACATCCTGCAGAACATTGACGCCAAGGACGACCGTGTGTTCACGATGAAACTGCGTCCGGGTCACAAATGGTCGGATGGACAACCGTTCACCAGCGAGGACTTCCGGTACTTCTGGGAAGATGTTGCCAACAACAAGGAACTGAGCCCGGCCGGCCCGCCGGCGGCCCTGCTGGTCGACGGCCAGCCGCCCAAGGTCGAATACCTGGACAAGTCCACGGTTCGTTATACCTGGACCGGTCCGAACCCGGATTTCCTGCCACAGATGGCCGCCGCCTCGCCGCTGCTGATCTACCGTCCGGCGCATTACCTCAAGCGATTCCACAAGAAGTACTCGCCCAAGGCGGTCGATGCCGAAAAGTCCGAACCGGGCCGGCGCAGCTGGGCGTCCATTCACAATCGTGAAGACAACATGTACCAGTTCGATAATCCGAAATTGCCGACACTGCAACCCTGGATCAACACCAGCAGTCCGCCCACCGATCGTTTCGTGTCGGTGCGCAATCCCTTTTTTCACAGGGTGGACCAGGCGGGTCGGCAGTTGCCCTATATTGACCGGGTGGTGATGCCAGTGGTCGACAGCAAGCTGATACCGGCCAAGACTGGCGCGGGTGAGTCCGACCTGCAGGCACGGGAACTCAACTTCAACAATTACACGTTTTTGAAGCAGGCCGAGAAATCCAACAACTACCGTACCTACCTGTGGCGTACAGCCAAGGGCTCGCACCTGGCTCTGTATCCGAACCTGAATGCGGCTGATCCGGTGTGGCGTCAGCTGTTTCGCGATGTTCGTTTCCGCCGCGCCTTGTCGATGTCCATCGATCGTCCGCAGATCAACCAGGTGTTGTATTTCGGCCTGGCCTCGGAGAGCAACAACACGGTGGTGCCGGAAAGCCCGCTGTTTCGCAAGGAGTACCAGACCCTGTGGGCCAAATACGACCGCAAGGCTGCGAACAAGCTGTTGGACGAGATCGGGCTCAAGCGCGGGTCCGATGGTATTCGCCGCTTGTCAGACGGGCGTCCGCTGGAGATCATCGTTGAGACAGCCGGCGAAAGCACTGAGCAGACCGACGTGCTGGAGCTGATCCGCGAGACGTGGCGCGAGGCCGGCATCAAACTGTTCAGCAAACCGTCGCAACGCGACCTGCTGCGCAACCGGGTGTTCTCGGGCGAGGCGATGATGTCGGTGTTTTACGGCCTGGATAACGGCATACCGAGTGCCGATACGGCGCCCGACGAGCTGGCGCCCAAGGATCAGGCCCAGTTGGAATGGCCCAAGTTCGGCCAGTTCTACGAGACCGCCGGCAAAGTGGGTGAAGCGCCGGATTTCCCGGAAGCGATCGAGCTGATGAAATTGTGGCATGACTGGCATGGCGCCAGTCACGACGAGCGCGCAAAAATCTGGCACCGCATGTTGTCGATTCACGCAAACCAGCAGTTCACGATCGGTGTGATCAACAACGTCATGCAGCCGGTCGTGGTCACCAACGCGTTGAAGAACGTGCCTGAAAAAGGCCTGTATAACTGGGATCCGGGCTCGTTGCTGGGCATTTACCGACCCGACACCTTCTGGTTCACGGACGCGCGCCGGAACTGATTCCATGCTGGCGTACACCCTGCGGCGTCTGCTGCTGATGATTCCCACATTGCTGGTCATCAGCTTTGTAACCTTCGTCATCATCCAGCTGCCACCGGGTGATTACTTGACCAATCAGATTGCGGAATTGCGCAGCCAGGGCGATGCCGCCGCGCTGGAGAAGGTGCAGTTTCTGCGCGCCGAGTTCGGGTTGGACAAACCCTTTCTGGAGCAGTACGCGGCATGGGTCGGCATCTGGCCGACCGACCACGGATTCTCCGGCTTGTTGCAGGGAGACTGGGGCTGGTCGTTCGAATACAACCTGCCAGTGCTGGACGTGGTGGGTGACCGGCTGCTGATGTCGTTCATACTCAACATGACGGTCATCCTGTTTACCTGGGCGGTGTCGTTCCCGATCGGCTTCTATGCCGCGACCCACCAGTACAGCTGGGGCGACCATGGCTTGTCGTTCATCGGTTACCTGGGTCTGGCGACGCCCAACTTCCTGCTGGCGCTGGTGTTAATGTACTTTGCCAACGTGCAGTTCGGCTTATCCATCGGCGGCCTGATGGATCCGCAATACCTGGATCAGCCGATGAGCTGGCCCAAATTCAGCTCGGTGTTGTCCCATCTGTGGATCCCGGTGATCGTGATCGGTACCTCCGGCACCGCCGGCATGATCCGGCGCCTGCGCGCCAATTTGCTGGACGAACTGCAAAAACAATACGTGGTGACGGCCCGCGCCAAGGGAATGGCCCAGACACGGTTGCTGATCAAGTACCCATTGCGCATGGCACTGAACCCGTTCATCGCCGACATCGGCAACCTGTTGCCCAGCGTGATCTCGGGCTCGGCCATCGTGTCCGTGGTGTTGTCGCTGCAGACCGAGGGGCCCATGCTGCTCGACGCGTTGCAGAGCCAGGATCAGTATCTCGCCGGCTCTTTCCTGATGTTCATGGCCCTGCTGACGGTGATGGGCGTGTTTGTGTCAGACCTGCTGCTCGCAGCGCTCGATCCGCGCATCCGCCTCAGTGGCGGGGCGGTGCAATGAGGTTGCGCCGCATGCAGGCATGGGTTTTTACGCGACCAGGTCGCGCGTCAAGGCGTATCGGGTCCAGCGCATGACCGAGACGCAATCCACCACCACCGCGCCGCTGGAGCATTATGTAAACACGGCGCCGTTCGAGCCGGAGGCAGCCGAGGCTTTGACGCCGGAGCAGGAGGAGTTTTACCGCGCGTCCCAGTGGCGCATCATGTGGTGGAAGTTCCGGCGCCACCGGATTGCCGTTATTGCGGCCTTCGTGCTGGCCTTGTTGTACGGCTCGTCACTGCTCACCGAGTTCCTGGCACCTTACGAGGTCAGTTCACGCGATTCATCCAATATATTCGCGCCACCCCAGAGCCTGCACCTGTTTCACGACGGCAAGTTCGTCGGGCCGTTCGTCTATGGCTACAACATGAAACTGAACCTCGAGAAGATGAAACGGGAGTTCACGCCCGATCTCGACAAGGTCGAGCCGTTGCGGTTCTTTTGCCGTGGCGACGAATACCGGTTCTGGAATCTGTTCGACGCGGACCTGCATCTGGTGTGTCCAGCCGAAGGCGGAACCTTCTTCCTGATGGGAACCGACCGGCTCGGGCGCGACATGTTCTCGCGCATCATTTACGGCACCCGCATTTCGCTGACCGTCGGGTTGATCGGCATTGCGGTGAGTTTCCTGATCGGCATCACGCTGGGCGGCATATCCGGTTATTTCGGTGGCTGGATCGACACCATGATCCAGCGCCTGATCGAGATGGTGCGCTCGTTCCCCGAATTGCCGTTATGGATGGCGCTGTCGGCGGCGCTGCCCGTCACCTGGAGTCCGATCCTGATCTACTTCGGCATCACCGTCATTCTCGGACTGCTGGACTGGCCGGGGCTGGCGCGGGCGGTGCGCTCGAAATTCCTGGCGCTACGCGAAGAGGACTTCGCCACGGCAGCTGTGCTGATGGGCGCCAAGCCGTCCCGGGTGATTGCTCGGCATCTGCTACCCAGTTTCACCAGTCATCTGATCGCGTCGCTGACGCTCTCGATTCCCAGCATGATCCTGGGCGAGACCGCGCTGTCCTTCCTGGGTCTGGGGCTGCGGCCCCCTATCACCAGTTGGGGCGTTTTGCTCAATGAGGCCCAGAACATCAATGTGGTCGCGTTGTATCCATGGCTGATGTTGCCGGTGCTGCCGGTGCTTGTGGTGGTGCTGGCGTTCAATTTCCTGGGTGACGGCTTGCGCGACGCGGCCGATCCGTACAACTAGGAACCCCATGGAACGCAGCCTGTTCGGATTCATTCTCAAGTACAGCAAGCGCGAACAGCTGCTGATCGTCCCGCTGGTGGTTTTGTCGATGGTGTTTTATTACGCCTCGCTGGACCTGCCCAAGATGATCATCAACCAGCCGATCCAGGGGCAGGGGTTTGGGACTCCCGGCGCAACGGTGGCCTTTCTGCGCCTGCATTTCACGCTGCCGCAGTTCCTCGGCGGCATCAAGCTCGAGCTGTTCGACGGTTTTGCTCTGGAGCGCACCGGGTATCTGATCGCACTGACACTGACATTCCTGGCGCTGATTGTCATCAGTGGCCTGATCAAGCTGCGCATCAACACCATGAAGGGCTGGATGGGCGAGCGCATGTTGCGCCGGTTGCGGTACTACCTGTTCGATCATATTCTGCGTTTTCCGCTGCCGACCTTCCGCCGCGTCAAGTCGGCGGAAATGGCAACGATGATCAAGGACGAGGTCGATCCCCTGGGTGGTTTTGTCGGCGAGGCGATCATCACGCCCATGTTTCTGGGTGGCCAGGCGCTGACGGCGCTGGTTTTCATTCTGTTCCAGCATGTGTATCTCGGCCTCGTGGCGTTCGGCATGGTGGTGGTGCAGGCGGTGGTCATCCCGAAGCTGCGCCTGCGGCTGCTGCAGCTGTCGCGCGAACGGCAGATCGCCGCGCGACAGCTGGCCGGCCGCGTGGCGGAATGTGTCGACGGCGTGATCGAGATTCACGCCCATGACACATCCAATTACGAGCGGGCCGAGTTCTCCGCGCGCCTGGGCCGGTTGTTTCTGATCCGCTTTGAACACTTCCAGCGCAAGTTCTTCATCAAGTTCCTGAACAATCTGCTGTCGCAGATCACGCCATTCCTGTTCTATCTGGTTGGCGGCTACCTGACGATCGTCGGGCGGCTGGACATCGGTGCGCTGGTGGCCGTGATCGCGGCCTACAAGGATCTGCCTGGACCGGTCAAGGAGTTGATCGACTGGGACCAGGAGCGCATGGACGCTGGCATCAAATATGGCCAGGTCGTCGAGCAGTTCACGGTCGACAACCTCACGCCGGAGTCTCAGCTGGCGTTGATCGACGCGCCGGAGATTCCGCGCGAGGGAACGCTGCAGTTGAGCAACGTCTCGTTGCTCGATGAGTCGGGAACCAAGGTTCTCGAGGGCCTGTCGTTCGAAGCCGGGCTGGACCAGCATGTGGCGGTACTCGGTGCCGGTGGCTCTGGAACCGGTGAACTGGCGCAGTTGATGGCACGACTCATTCTTCCCAGCGGCGGGAGTATCCATATGGGCGGTATCGATCTCGTGCGCGCACCCGAAGCCGTGACCGGGCGCGCCACCGGATATGTCGGCCCGGTCGCCTACCTGTTTCCGGTCAGCGTGCGTGAGAACCTGCTGTATGGCCTCAAGCACCGCCCCGTGGGCCCGACGGTCTATGAAGGTCAGGCACGTCTGGATCACGAGGAACGCACGCGTGAATCCGTTCGCTCAGACAATTGCACGCTGGACATCGACTCCCAGTGGCTTGACTACGGTGCCGCTGGCGTCGCGGATGCGGCGGCGATGGAGATACGCCTGCTCGACATACTCAAGGTCGTCGATCTCGAGGAAACCCTGTTCGAGATCGGCCTGCGCAGCGCCGTGGGACTGGAGGACAGTCCCGACGTGCAAAAAAGCATTTTGCGCGCGCGCGACAGCATGCGTCAGCGCCTTGCCCAGCCCGACCTGAAGGATCTGGTCGAGCAGTTCGATGTCGCGCGCTATAACCGCAACGCTACCATGGCCGAAAACCTGTTGTTCGGTACGCCGGTCGGCAAGGTGTTTAACTCGGATAACCTAGCGATGCATCCTTACGTGCGCCAGGTGCTCAACGACACGGGCTTGTCCGCGGATCTGCTGGGCGTGGGCCACAAGCTGGCCGAGACGATGCTGGAGTTGTTCAGCGATTTGCCTCCGGGCCACGAGTTGTTCGAGCGATTCAGCTTCGTTGCATACGATGACCTGCCGCGGGTCAAGGATATTGTCGCGCGTGTGGCGTCGGCCGGTCTGGCGCGCATCACCGACGACGATCGCAATATGTTGCTGGGCTTGCCGTTCAAGCTGATCGTTACCAAGCACCGCTTGGGGCTGATCGATGAGAAGCTGGAGAGCCGTATTCTGGAGGCACGACGGCTATTTGCCGCTAATCTGCCAGCCGAGTTGAGTGGTGCGATCGAGTTCTTCGCACTTAACAGCTATAACAACGCGGCCTCGTTGCAGGACAACATCCTGTTCGGCAAGATCGCCAGCGGGCAGGCTGGCGGTAGCGCGCAGATCGGCGCCTTGCTGCGCAATATTGTGGACGAACTGGAGTTGCGCCCGATGGTCCTGACGATCGGTCTGGACTACCAGGTCGGAACCGGGGGCACCCGTCTGTCCACGCCGGATCGGCAGAAGGTGGCTTTGGCGCGCGCGCTGCTCAAGCGCCCGACGCTGCTGATTCTCGACCAGGCCACGGCGGTGCTGGATCCATCGGCGCAGGAACGGCTTCTCGAAAGCGTGCTACAAAGTCGGCAGGGGTGTGGGGTCCTATGGGTTCTCAACCGTGCGGAACTGGCCCGCAAATTCGATCAGGTATTGGTGATGGATCGCGGTAAGCTGGTGGAGCAGGGCGGGTACGATGACCTGCTCACGCGGTCCGATGGGGTATTGCACGCATTGATGAATCCCGGCAAGACGCCGGCTTAGGAGGCATTTCATGAGTCTTGAACAGGAAGTCGAACTGATCCGCAGATTTCCGATCTTCAGCAAGATTGCGCCGGCCAAGCAGAAGCTGTTGTGTTTCAGCAGCGAACGACTGACCTACAACCCCCTGCAGGAGATCTTCCACATGGGAGACCCCGGCGATTCGTGCTATGTCGTGATCGAAGGCGACATCGAGATCTCGGTCGACCGCCCGAACGGGAAAGGCACCTTGCTGCTGAGCACCGTCGGTCCGAACGGCATCGTCGGCGAGATCGCTATCTTCGGTCAGGTACCCCGTACCGCGACTGCGACAGCCAAGACGCGGGTCGAGGTGTTGCGCATTTCTGCAGAGCTGTTTCGTAGCGTCATCCGCGAGAACCCGGATGCGGCGATCGAGTTGATCCGCAGTCTTGCCGGGCGCCTCGCCAACACGACCGCCATACTGACGCAGCAGACCGGCCCGTCAGATTGAGCGCGGGTTCTGCTCGACAGGCAGCGTTACAGGTCTCTAAGCCAGGGCCAGCACGTAACTGGGAACGGGCGCTGTGAACCCCTTGAGTTGCAGCGCGTTGCCAACAGTGAGCTGGGTGCCAGGCTGACCTTGGCCCAGTAATTCCACGGTGCGTGTGTCAACCAGCACTTCTCCGTGCGCGGCCTCTGAACACAACCGCGACGCCAGGTTCACCGGCGTGCCGACGGCGGTGTACTCCAGACGTGAAGCGCCACCGATTACACCTACGGTCGCGAAGCCGCTCGCCACGCCGACGCCCACGCCGAGTTGCATTTCGTGGTTGGACCACTGGCGTGTCAGCGCGATGCCGACCGCGCGAATCTGCCCAGCCAGCCGGACTGCGCGCTGGGCATGGTCGGGCAATTCGATCGGGGCGCCCACCAGGATCAGTACGCCGTCGCCGGCCTGGTCCTTGATCGTGCCGCCGCACGATGCAGCGGCGACACCGACCGCATCGTAATATTCGCGCAGGATCCCGATCACGCGGCGCGATGAGGTGGCGGCAGAGAACGCGGTAAAACCGCGCAGGTCGCAGCACACCACTGACAACTCCAGCGTCTTTTCATCGGTGGCGCTCCTGAGGCCACGTCGTGTCACCAATTGGGCCACCTGCGGTGATAGAAAGCGCGACAGGAACTGCGCGCGTTGGCCCTGCGTCACGTGGTACTGGACCGAACCTACGAGCAACACCAGCAATCCGGCCGTCGTGGCCAGCGGCGCGACATGGGGCGGCAGCACGATGCCCGCGGCCATGAGGGGTGCGCCGATGGCGAAGGCCACCAGGCGGCGGACCTCCGCGCGGTCGGGTCGACGGTACAGGGTAAACAGGGAGCCGGCGGTACCGATCAGGATCGACAGACCAAGGGGCACGAAAAACAGCCAGAACGACCAATGCATGCGTTCGCCCGGGTACAGCACCAGATTGCTGAAATGGTTGGCATGCAGAGCTGGATAGGCGATGCACAGTGCACCGTACAGCAACGCCAGGCCTTGAGCGATTCGCAACAGCCTGTCGGCCCCCTGGGTATTGAGATTGGATGCCGGAATGGTCCGGCGCACGCGGGTGATCCATTCGAAGGCAAATACCACCGCGAGCGCCTGGGGCACTGCGAGGAGCCCTTCCCAGCCAACAATGCCGCGTTCGATGCGCATGGGCAAGACCCACAATACGTCGATCGCGATCGACAGTCCGGTGAACGCGAGGAACACGCTCAATGCCTGGCTGGTGGGTGATCGCCGGTCCGCCAATATGAATGCCAGCGACATTCCCAGCGCCAGCATTGCCACGATGACCGCAGCTGTGTTGTTCGGGTTCACTTGAAAATTGTAACGACTGTGCAGTCGTGCCGCAAAAAAAAGGCCCCATCTTGCGATGAGGCCTTGAAGGGATCCCTGAACCTGTTGGCTACGAAAGGACCCGAGGAGACAACCAGAAAATCTGATTCAAACACCGTTGTAGTATGTCAGGGTTTTCCCTTGTTTGCAGGAAGCCGCCCTAAAAAGCGGGCTGGCTTCACGACGGTGTCGGCACAACGCCACAAATCAGCGCTTTTTGCCGCCGGTCTTGGTCGCGTTGGCCGCATCGGCGGCCGCGGTGTTGAAGTTGTTTTCGGCTACTTCGGTGGCTTGCTTGACGGCTTTTTGAACGGATTCCAGCGCGCTGTTGGCGGCAACCACAGCGTTTTTCATCACTGCAACAGCGGTTTCCGAACCGGCTGGAGCGTTCTTGGCCGCGGTGTCCAGCAGACCCATGAATTTCTTCTGGTTCTCACCGGTCTGCTCTTCGAAAGCGCGTGTGAACTCGGTTGCCGAGCCCGTCGCGATGTCGTACAGATGCCGGTTGTAGGCAGCAGTTTTCTCTGCCAGGGGTTGCATCAGGGCGGACTGCAATGCCAGCAGTTCCTGTGCGTCTTTCGCGCTCAGGACCGCCTTGGCATTGTCGCCGGCCTCAGCCATGGCGGCTTTGGACGCTGTCAGATTGAGCGCAACGATCTTCTCGACGCCTTCGAAGGCTTTGCTGGTCAGACCGATCAGGGTCTCGATGTTGGCTTTGTGTGATGCCATGACTTGTTCAACGGTCAACATAAAAATTTCTCCTGCAGGAATGAAAAAGTAAACGGGTGACTGCTCCGCACCCTGCATTGCCAGGCGAATGTTGCGGTGCAGCATAGTTCAAATTATAGGGTTATCCCTCCCCGTGGCAAGGCCTTTTTGTTGCGTTGCAGCAAATTAGAGCGTGATTTCTAGATGGCAGAGGCGGACTCCTCGTCATCGATGCAGCACGCGCCGGAGATGGTGGCGCTGCTCGCCCACATGGGTCGACGGACGGCCGCGCAGCGCTCATCGAAGATACTGTCGGCGAGCAAGTGATCAACCCGTGCCGGGTGCCTGCCCTCGCGGACCGCGACCGGAGGTTCCGGACCGGTTGCGGGTGCGGACTCCAGGACCAGACAAAGGAAATACACAATGATGCAAGGCGACAGCTCAACCGCAACCCCTGATGGCGCAGACCCACTGGCCATCGACATCGCCATCAGCTCACGCATGTCGGTGCGCGCCTTTACCGAACAGGCAGTGGCACGGGATGTGCTCGATGCGCTGCTCGCTGCTGCCGTGCGGTCGACGGGCGGCTCCGCGGTACCGCCATGCGCCGTGCACGTGCTGCAGGGGCGAAGTCTGGCAGCATTATGCGAGCAGGTCTGTGCGCTTCACGATGCCGTGCGTGCAAACCCGGCGCTGCTGGCGCAATACCCGGAACCCTACGACTATTACCCGGAAAAATGGGCCAGTCCCTACATCGATCGCCGGCGCGAGAATGGTTGGGGTCTGTATGGCCTGCTGGGTATCGGCAAGGCGGACAAGGACAAGATGCATGCGCAGCATCAGCGCAACTACCGCTTTTTTGATGCCCCTGTCGGCCTGGTATTTGCCATGGATGCCGGGCACGGAGGCGAGCAATTGTTGCGCTGTGGCCGGTTTCTGCAAAGCGTCATGCTGGAGGCACGGTTGCACGGCCTGCACACCTGCCCGCAAGCGGCATGGAACATGTTCGCCAATGTGATCCTGCCCCATGTGGGGGCCGGGCCGGGCGCGCGCCTGGTGTGTTGCATGGCGCTTGGTTACGCGGACCTGGATGCGGCCGTCAATACCTATCACACGCCACGCCTGCCAGTGTCGGAATTCAGCCGCTGGCTGGACTGAGCCGCGCAGTTGCCGCGCCCGGCGCGGCGGCGCGTATGGTTGCCTTAGCAGTCGAGCAGGGTTTGCCAGCCGGGCCAGGCGTCGGCTGCCAGGGAGAATTTGTGCGTGGCCGCGCCCAAAGCCCGCACCTGGCGCACCAGCGGAGCGAAGAAGCCGGTCATCCCAAGGTGGTCGGTGTCGTTCAAAGGGACGTCCCCCAATGAGTTACCGGCCCTGGGTGGCGCAAATCCTGACTGGCGCTACACGGAGTCGGGCAACGCGTAAATGCAGGCCAATGCCAGGGCACGTTCAAGGCCGCTGCCGCCGTTGCAAGGTCGGCTGGGACATGCAGACACGCGATACGCCGCGCAGGAAACTGGCGTGCAATTGTCTCGATTTGCGAAACGAGTTCTTGCGCGATCGGGCCGGGCCGGCTGGGCTGCATGGTCATGGACGCTTTGATTGGGCCGTGCCCGCGACAGCGCCGTTTTGATGTGGCGCAGGTTCGTGGTTCCCGTACACTGCCGGGGCCCGGCGATGCTGCCGGAGATTGACCTTTGCCATCCATGATCATCACCAGCCTGCTCGATACGGATCTGTACAAGTTCACCATGATGCAGGCGGTTCTGCATCAGTTTCCAGGCGCCCAGGTCGAGTACCGGTTCAAGTGCCGTAACGCACGAGCCCAGCCGGAACCCGGCGCGCCGAGCTTCGACCTGGCCCCGTTTGCCGATGAGATCCGCGAGGAGATCCGGCTGCTGTGCACATTGCAGTTTCGTGAACCCGAACTGGCCCACCTGCGATCGATGCGTTTCATCAAGAGTGACTTCGTCGATTTCCTCGGACTGTTTTCGCTCAACGAAAAGTACATCACGGTGTCCGGCTTGCCGAACGGCGAGATCGACATCACGATCTGCGGCCCTTGGCTGCACACCATCTTGTTCGAAATACCGGTGCTGGCCATCGTCAACGAGGTCTATTTCCGCAACACCCGCAACTTGCCCGATCTGGAGGAAGGACTCAGGCGGCTCGATGTGAAGATGGAGCAGCTGCGCGCCGACGATCTGACCGACCTGAAGATCGCCGACTACGGTACCCGGCGGCGTTTCAGCAAGGCCTGGCAAGAGGAAGTGTTGCGCGTTCTGACCGCGCGGCTGGGCACGTACCAGCGCCCGGGCGGTCCGACCGGTGTGACCGGCCAGTTTGCCGGTACCAGCAATGTGTTGTTGGCGATGAAGCTCGGCCTGACCCCACTGGGCACGATGGCCCATGAGTACCTGCAGGCCTGTCAGGCGCTGGGGCCACGATTGCGTGACAGCCAGATCTACGGGTTCGAGACCTGGGCCAAGGAGTACCGGGGTGATCTGGGCATCGCCCTGAGCGACGTCTATGGACTCAACGCCTTCCTGCGCGATTTCGACATGTATTTCTGCAAGCTGTTCGATGGCGCGCGCCACGACAGTGGCGACCCGTTCCAGTGGGGCGAGCGCATGCTGGAGCACTACGCACGCAATCGGGTCGATCCGCGTACCAAGACGCTGATTTACAGCGACAGTCTGACCGTTCCGCGCACGATCGAGTTGTACCAGCAGTTTCGCGGGCGCTGCCAGCTGGCGTTCGGCATTGGCACCAACCTGACCAACGACCTGGGCTACGAGTCACTGCAGATCGTCATCAAGATGGTGCGCTGCAATGGCCAGCCGGTCGCCAAGCTGTCCGACACACCGTCCAAAAACATGTGCGACGACGAACGTTACCTGGCCTACCTGCGCCAGGTCTTCGATATTCCCCAGGAGCCGTAAGCGGGCAGGCCATCCGTTTCCTGACCATCTTGCCGCTGGCCGCACCACGCCATTTCCCTCGACCGATCTAGCCACGAATTTTGACCATGTCCAAACCCAGCATTGCAGTTGCCCGCGCCATATTTCCCCAGGTGATCGAACGCCTGCAGCAGCATTTTGACGTACTGGCGAACCAGCGCGATGTGCTGATGTCCACCGATGCGCTGGCCGCTTTCGCTCAGGGGCGCTCGGGCCTGCTTTGCACCGGCAGCGAGCGCATCGACGCCTCCTTGCTGGCCGCCTGCCCTGAACTGAAGATATGCGCCAACATGGCCGTGGGCTACAACAACTTCGATATCGACGCGATGACGGCTGCAGGCGTGCTGGCGAGCAACACACCCGATGTTTTGACCGAGACCACCGCCGACTTCGGTTTCACGCTGTTGATGGCAGCGGCGCGCCGGGTATGCGAGAGCGAACACTACCTGCGCGCAGGCAAGTGGAACCGCTGGAGCTACGACATGTTCGCGGGCCAGGACATCCACGGCGCGACACTGGGCATCATCGGCATGGGCCGGATCGGGCAGGGCATCGCGCGGCGCGGCGCGCTGGGGTTCGGCATGCAGGTGATCTACCACAATCGCAGCCGGCTCGATGCAGCCACCGAGGCCGCGTGCCGGGCGCGCTATGTCTCCAAGCAGGAATTGCTGGAGACCGCCGACCATGTGGTGCTGGTGGTTCCGTACTCGGCTGCATCGCACCACACCATCGGCGCCAGCGAACTGGCCAGCATGAAACCGACCGCGGTGCTGGTCAACATCGCGCGCGGCGGCATCGTCGATGACGCTGCGCTGGCCGAGGCCCTGCGCGAGGGGCGCATCGCCGCGGCCGGGCTGGATGTGTTCGAGGGCGAACCCCAACTACATCCGGCGTTGCTGCAACTGCCTAACGTCGTATTAACGCCGCATATTGCCAGTGCGAGTGTGCCAACAAGGCTGGCAATGGCCAACCTCGCCGCCGACAACCTGATCGATTTTCTAACCACGGGCAAGGCGCGCACCGCGCTCAATGCACAGGCGCTGGGTATCGGTTGATGGGCCCCGACCAGCACGATTCCCGCCTAGAGGCACGGCGTCCGCGCATGCGCCGCACGTCGCAAGCCTGTTGACGGGCCGGGTCTCCCATGGAAGCCCTGGCCGTGCTGCAGATCCAGCCCTGGTGGATGCTTCTGGCCGCCTGCGTGAATGCGGGTGTGCTGCTGTGGTTGTTGCTGCGCTCCGGTACCCGCCGGTTTGACGCGTCGCTCGAACGCTCGCAGGTCCGGTTGCTCGAGGCGGTTCGCGCCGGCACCGCACGGGTGGACCAGCTCGAGCGATCGCTTGGGCACGATATCGGGGAATCCGCCCGCGAGTCGCGGCAGGAACTGGCGCAGACGATTGCCATGTTTCAGCAGACGCTGCTGGCCCAGGGGGCACAGTCCACCCGCACGCAGAACGCGCAGATCGATGCGTTCGGCCAGCAACTCACGCTGCTGCAGCGCAGTCTGTCCGACACGCTGTCCACGCAGCTGCACCAGCTCAGCGAGAGCAATGCCCGGCGCATGGTCGAGATACGCCAGACACTGGAGACCCAACTGGCGCAGCTGCAGGCCAGCAACGCGACGCGGCTCGAGGAAATGCGCGCCACGGTCGATGAAAAACTGCAGGCTACGCTGCATGCGCGGCTCGGCGAGAGCTTCAAGCAGGTGGCCGACCGGCTCGAGCAGGTGCACAAGGGTCTGGGCGAAATGCAGACGCTGGCCCAGGGCGTCGGAGACCTCAAGCACCTGCTGACCAATGTGAAGACGCGCGGCATCTTCGGTGAGGCCCAGCTCGAGGCCTTGCTCGAGCAGGTGTTTGTGCCGGATCAGTATGCCGCGCAGGTTGCCACCCGCCCGGGTAGCAAGGCGGTGGTGGACTTCGCTATCCGGTTGCCGGGACGCGGGCCGGCTGACCAGTCGCTGTGGCTCCCCATCGACGCCAAGTTTCCGAACGAAGACTACGAGCGGCTGCTCGACGCACAGGGGCGGGCGGACGCGGTGGCGGCCGAGCAGGCGGGCAAGGCGCTGGAGGCGCGGATCCGGCTGGAGGCGCGGTCGATGTCGGAAAAGTATCTGGAGCCGCCCCACACGACGGATTTCGCGATCCTGTTCCTGCCCACGGAGGGGCTGTACGCAGAGGTGCTGCGCCGCCCCGGGCTGATGGAGGCGCTGCAGCGCGAGCATCGGATCACGCTGGCCGGGCCCACCACCTTGCTGGCCATGCTCGGTGCGCTGCAGATGGGGTTTCGCACGCTGGCGCTGGAGCAGCGCGCCAGCGAAGTCTGGCGCGTGCTCGGCGCGGTGAAAAACGAGTTCGGCAAGTTCGGTGACGTGCTGGCCAGAGTCAAGAGCCAGACCGAGACCGTTCTCAAGACGATTGATTCGGCGCAGACCCGCAGTCGTGCAATGGACCGCGCGCTGCGCCAGGTCGAGTCGCTGCCCGACCCGCAGGCGGGTGCGCTACTGCCGGCGCAGCACGATCCCGATGCTGACCCCGACACCGCCAGTCGCGATGAAGTCCCCTGAGCTGGCGCGTTTGATTGCTGGCCATGTCTGCCTGCATGCCTGCATGGCAGGCACCCGCATGGCCGCGCCGTTGCTGGCGCTGCGCGATGGCCACAGCGCAATGAACGTGGGCGTGCTGCTGGCCCTGTTCGCGCTTGCGTCGGTGTTCCTGGCATTGCCGGCCGGCCGTTTTGCAGACCGGTATGGGCTCAGGCGCCCTGTGGGCATGGCCGTGGTGGCGGCCGTTCTTGGTGCCGCGCTGGCAGTGGTCTTCCCGGTGTTTCCCGTGCTGTGTTTCAGTGCCTTGATGACCGGCGGGGCCACGGGCGCTGCGTCAATCTCGTTGCAGCGCCATGTGGGTCGTGCCGCCGTGGGGTCGACCGAACTCAAACGGGTTTTCAGCTGGTTGGCCATTGGCCCGGCGCTGTCGAATTTCGTCGGACCGCTGGCCGCCGGCATGATGATCGACTATGCGGGCGCAGCGGCTGGCGACACTGCCGGATATCGCTGGGCATTCGGATTGATGGCGCTGCTGCCGGTGGCAACCTGGTTCTGGATCCGGTCGGTGCGCGATCTCGATCCCGTGGTGCGGGTGGTCGGTGCGACCAGCACCCGTGCCTGGGACCTGCTGCGCGAGCCGATGATGCGGCGTCTGATGCTGGTCAACTGGGTCTTGTCCTCATGCTGGGACGTACACATGTTCGTGGTGCCGGTTCTCGGGCATGAACGCGGCTTCAACGCCTCCGTGATCGGCGCCATTTTGGGCGGCTTTGCCATCGCCGCCGCGCTGGTGCGGGTCCTGATGCCGCTGTTTGCGTCACGGCTGCGCGAAAACACCGTGATCTCCACGGCCATGCTGGTGACCTCGCTGGTATTTGCGCTGTATCCGTTCATGGACCAGGCATTCGCCATGGGTGCTTGCTCGGTCATGCTCGGACTGGCGCTGGGGTCGGTGCAACCGATGGTCATGAGCACCTTGCACCAGATCACGCCCGATACCCGCCATGGCGAGGCGCTGGGCCTGCGGCTGATGGCGATCAACGCCTCAAGCGTCGCGATGCCGCTGCTCTTTGGCAGCCTGGGCGCGGTGATCGGCGTGTCGGCGCTGTTCTGGACGGTGGGGCTGGCGGTGGGGGCGGGTTCGCGGCTCGCGTTCGGGCTTCAGGTGTCCGAGCACGACACGGCAGCCCCTGCGGCCGTCGACACTACAGGTCGTAAAAGGTCTTGATGCATTCCCAGGCTTCCTCGGGCGTGTCCACATAGGAGAACAGGTCCAGGTCCTGCGGCGAGATCGCGCCGGCCTCGATCAGCACGTCGAAGTTGATCAAGCGTTTCCAGTAGTCGGATCCGAACAATACGATCGGCACCGGCTTGGCCTTGCCGGTCTGCACCAGCGTGATCACCTCGAACAACTCGTCCAGCGTGCCGAATCCGCCGGGAAACGCCGCCAGCGCCTTGGCGCGCATCATGAAATGCATCTTGCGCAGCGCGAAGTAGTGGAACTTGAAACTCAGCGCCGGGGTGACATAGGGGTTGGCACTTTGCTCATGCGGCAGCGCGATGTTGAGCCCCACGTTGGCTGCGCCGAGTTCGTGGGCGCCACGGTTGGCCGCCTCCATGATGCCCGGTCCGCCGCCGGTTGCGATATAGAGCCGTTCAGCTGCCGGTTTGTCTGCGCTGTGCGCAGCCACCAACCGCGCGAACAAACGTGCCTGCTCGTAATAGACGGCGTTGCGCACGCCCCGCTCGGCTTGCGCCAGGGCGCTCGCGTCAGTGCCGGCGCGGGCAGCCAGCAGCGCGGCGTCGGCGTCTTCCGGCGCCGGGAACCGCGCGCTGCCGAACACCACGATGGTGTTCTCGATGCCGGCTGCAATCTGGTCCATGTCCGGTTTGAGCATTTCCAGTTGGAACCGGATGCCCCGGGTTTCCCGCCGCAACAGGAATTCCGGGTCGGCGAAGGCCAGTCGATAGGCGTCGGCCTCCAGCGGATTGCCCTGGTCGGAGTAGCTCTGCAGTTCGGCCCAGGCATCGGCCAGCCGGCGTTCGGTGAGGTGTTGGTGCTTTTTCATGGTTGCCATTGTGGAGGATGTCGATGACCATTTACCCCGGGCCGGATGCGGGGGGCATGATGGCCGGTCTTTCTCGCTGCCATCCGAGGCTTTCGCGATTGCGATTGCGATTGCGATTGCGTTTGCGCAACGCCGTTTCCGGCTTGATTCCTAAACTCTTCACTGCAAGCTTGATCGACAGTGCCCGGACGCGTGGTGCGTCCGTACGCGAAACAGCAAGGCATGAAGATATTGGTAATATATTCTTCCCGCAATGGGCATACCGGGCGCATGGCCAAGGAAATTGCCAGGCGGTGTGGCGCCGACCTGGAGGCGATCCGCGAAGCGCAGTCGGATACGTCCTTATGGGCGCGCTGGCGTATTGGTTGGCTGACATTGGTCGGGGCCGAGTCCCTGATTCGCCACCCGCAACGTAATCCGGCGAAGTATGACCTTGTCATCATCGGCGCGCCGGCCTCGCACCTGGGCATGGCGCCTGCGGTGCGCGCCTATGTCAGCCAGTACTGTGACCGGTTCAAGCAGGTGGCATTTTTTTGTGCGGAGGGCAGCGACGCCAACCAGCGCATCTTCGCGGAACTGGGCCACCTCTGCGGCAAGCGGCTTGCGGCGATATTTTCGGTCGACCGCAAGGGTCTGCCGCCGGCAGCGCACAAGGACGGCCTGACCGATTTCATGCACGACATCAGTCCGCAGTTAGGGGCTGCGCTCCATCATGGTGTGTATCCAGCCGCCGGGGCAACAGCGGGTGATGCAGAACACCGTCGTGCGCGATCTGATCTCCTGGACAGCGCCGGTACTGGTGTTTTTCGGATTGTGGTTTTTCCTGTTCCGTCGTTTTGCTGACAAGCAGGGCATGGGCGGCTTCGTGTCGATCGGCAACAGCCGGGCGAAGGTGTATCCGCAGACCGACAGCGGCGTGAATTCTCCCGAAGTGCCGTGGCCGCAGGGAATCCGTGCAAGCAGTTGCCGGTGGGTTGCAGCCCGGTCGGAGCCATCTGGCGCGGGCTTGCGCGCGCTCAATTGCGCCAGGGTGCATGGGCGGATGATCAGCTGCATGGTCGGTGACAAAGTATTCCCATGACATTCAAACAGCTTGTTTTCCGCAATGAGACGCGCGATACGATCCGCAGCGGTGGCAGCATGGTGCCGCTCGGGTCGGATTCAGAGTCTATGAAACCATGATCCGCACTGACAGTCGCCCTGCACGCCGGGGCAGGCGCCGGGCTGGCGCATCTGCGCCGCTATTGCCGCGTCATACCGCGGTGCGCATCGGGTTAGCGAACATGCCGGGTGCGTTGGACACCGTTCCCGAAATGGTCGGGCTGGTGTTGTTCGCCCATGGCAGTAGCAGCCGCCATCATATGATGGCCGGTTGCGATTACGGCACTGCGTCGGATGCCGGCAATGACGTAATAGCGGTTGCCAGCATGCCCGAAGCCGACACGGATTACGCCTTGTGGCCAGCCTCGGCCGCCAGCTGCGTTGCACGATGCGACAACCAGGCCAGCAGCGGCACACGCGCCGTTGCCAGCCGCTTGTAGGCCAGTACAGCATCGGTCATCGACAGCAGGGCCTGCTGCAGTCGCACCGCACCGGCAGCGTCGTGCACGACGTCCGGCAGGGGCTCGAGCTGCACACCGATGGTGAAGACCATCTGTGGCAGCCGCTGTCCGTCGCGATCATGGACGGGAAAAAACGTCTGCCGTTCGCTGCGCAGGAAACACTGTTCGGCAAAACCACGTGGATCGTCCGCCTGTGGCCATGGGGCTGGCGTATGGCGTTGCGGATGCTGGTCGTAGCGCGCTGAAGGACTGATGGTCCAGACATGGCGCTCCCAACTGGCGCCGCTGGACAGCAGCCGCACTAGCTGGGGCCAACGGGTTGCCAGTGCGGTGTTGTCGGCCACCGGTGCATGGATGGCGGCCAGATCCAGGCCGATTTTTTCCTCGGGCGCCCAGCCGCTGGGCACACAGACACACATCCAGGGGACGCGACCGCTGGCCAGGTCGAGCACGGCCAGATCCTGTTCAAAGGCCAGCGCCAGGGGCGTCACCTGCTCCGTCTTCTGCTCTGTCTCCCGGTCTGTCGTGGCGATGCCGTCACGATTGGCCTGCTGCCAGATGGCATCGATGGCGGTGCTGGCATCGAAGCCGGGCATGCACACAACGGACTGGCCGGCGTCGGCAACCCGTTGTTTTTCAAGGGACAGGGCACTGCCGCTGTGCAATGCCTGCAGATGCCGCTCGTCGCAGGCCATCTTGCGCAATCCCGGGCGCATGCGAAATGGAACGTCCAGTTGTTGCAGGTCGAAAGGCATTGGAGCTCCTGTCGGCGGTGGTTGCGAGACTAACGCCAAAAAGGGCTAATTGCGGCGCACACGCAAAAAAGGCTCCTTGCGGAGCCTTCGGGTCGATCAGTGCAGTCGATCAGACACGCTTGCGGTACTCGCCGGTGCGGGTGTCGATCTCGACCCTGTCGCCCTGGGACACGAACAGCGGTACGCCGATCTCGAAACCGGTGGCAATCTTGGCCGGCTTGAGCACCTTGCCCGAGGTATCACCCTTGACTGCGGGTTCGGTCCAGGTGATCTCGCGCTCGACACTGGTGGGCAGTTCGACCGAGATCGCCTTGCCGTCGTAGAACACCACTTCCAGTGACATGCCGTCTTCGAGGTAATTGAGCGTGTCGCCCATGTTCTCGGACTCGACCTCGTACTGGTTGAACTCCTCATCCATGCAGACGTACATCGGGTCAGCGAAGTAGGAATAAGTGCATGCCTTCTTGTCCAGGATGATCTGGTCCATCTTGTCGTCGGCCTTGAACACGGCCTCGGTACCGAAGTTGTTCAGCAGGCTCTTTAGCTTCATGCGAACGGTGGCGGAGTTGCGGCCACCACGGCTGTATTCGGCCTTCAGGACCACCATCGGGTCCTTGCCGTGCATGATCACATTGCCGGCACGGATTTCTTGCGCGATTTTCATATGGATTCCCATCAATTTCCGCGCATCGGGCGCATCGCTGGGATGCGACGCTAAAGTGAACCCGTGCCTGCGGTGGATAGTTGCGGCCTCAGCCTGTTACCAGTTACCAGATTGATGCAATCAGCCAGTTTGGCCAGGGTGGTTCCGCAAAGCCCGAGATTTTAGCGGTTTTCGGCCTGGTATTCGACCCGGGCCGCGATCGCGCCCACAAAGTCGACCAATCGGGTGACCAGGTCGGATTGGGATCGCAGCCGGCGCCGGGCGTCTTCTGCCCATGGCGCCCATTCGGCGAGGTCGGGCCGGGGCATTGGTGGTGGCTGTATCGCATTCCAGACCTGGTGGGACTGCCGCACTGTGGCAGGCGCATGCAGTGCGTCCAGAAAGGCGTCGAGCTTGGCGTGGTGGGCGCCGTCGTGTTGCGGGTAAATCTGCCAGATGAAGGGCTTGCCGGCCCACAAGGCGCGCACCACCGAGTCTTCGCCCCGGACCAGGTTCAGGTCGCAAGCCCATAGCAGGTGGTCGAAGTCGCGCTGGGTCATCGGGTTCAGGAAGTCGATCGACAGACCGCGCGACTGCCCGGATTCGTTGCCGTGGCCCAGGCCAAGGCCGGGCAGGGCGCGCACAGCCGCTGCGGCGCGCCCATGGGTCACCAGCAACCGGGTGGCAACCGATTGCTGCTGCCAGTGCGTGACCAGTGTCGCCAGCGCCGCGGGTTCGTAGCAAAACAGCGACACCAGTGGCTCGCCGTTCCAGCGTATGCCTGTTTCGGCCAGCCACCGTGCACGGTCGAAGGTGTGCTGGCGCGCGTCCAGGTCGGACCCGCGCAACAGCCCGCCACTGCCGGGCGTGAAGCCCGGGTAGAAGAAGTGCTTGGTGCAGCCCTTCGCGACGCCGTGCATCACCGGCGACGGAAGACCATGGGCTCGCTGCGCGAAGCCCTCGGCCGACAGGTATTCCAGGTTGATCCAGGCGGCAGGCGGCGTGCCGGGGAGGCGGGCCTGCAACTGGTGGGCCAGAAATACCGGCGGAATGTCGCAGCCGAAGGCCTCGATCCAGGCCTGGGCGGGCTGCAAGGCCGCGAGGGTGGCGGCGTCGCTGGCCAGGTTCCAGTCCAGCACCGTGATGCGGCCCCAGCGCCCTTGCCGGGCTCCGGGCGCCATCCAGGTCAGCGGGGCAGGGTCGTCGACCCACAGGCGCACGGTGTGGCCACGCGAGGCGAGGTCGGCGGCAAGTCGCCAACTAACGCCGATGTCGCCGTAGTTGTCGATGACCTTGCAAAAGATGTCCCAGCGGTTTGCGATGTCCATGGCGAAGATTGTCCACAATACGGGTCATGCCGAAGCCAACCGACCCAGTCAAACCAGCTGCCGCCACGCCGGCGCCAGTGCCAGCGCCAGTGCCAGCGCCGCAGGCGCCGCCCGGCGCGCCCGTGGATACGGCGGACCCTGTTGCGCTAACCCCTGATGCGCCAACCCATGATGCGCTATTGCTGGCCGAGGTTGCCGCTTTGCCGGGCCTGCCGGGGGTGTACCGCTTCTTCGATGGCAGCGGCGAGGTGCTGTATGTCGGCAAGGCGATCAACCTGAAGAAACGCGTCGCGAGTTATTTCCGCAACAACCATGGCGGTACCCGGATCGGGCACATGGTGGGGCGGATTGCCCGCATGCAGACCACGGTGGTGCGCTCTGAAGCCGAGGCGCTGCTGCTCGAGAACAACCTGATCAAGACGCTGGGGCCGAAATACAACATATTGTTTCGTGACGACAAGAGTTACCCGTATCTGAAACTCACCGGCATGGGTTCCGCCGCTGCGCGGCGACCGGCCCGGCTCGCTCCTCTATCAGCGGCGGCGGCCGGTCCATCGCCCCCGGATGCTGCCGGGGCTCTGACTCCGCCATCGGCCAGTGGTTTTCCGCGGGTCGCGTATTTTCGCGGCGCAGTCGAAAAGAAACATCGCTACTTCGGGCCGTATCCGAGTGCGTGGGCCGTCAAGGAGAGCATTTTGCTGATCCAGAAGCTGTTCCGGCTGCGCACCTGCGAAGACACGGTGTTCAGCAACCGCACCCGGCCCTGCCTGCTGTACCAGATCAAGCGCTGCTCCGCCCCGTGTGTGGGCCATATCGGGCCGGCCGAGTATGCGCAGGACGTGGCCAACGCGGAGCGTTTTCTGGAGGGCGACGCTGGCCAGGTACTGGCCGAACTCGAGGCCCGGATGCTGGCGCATTCCGGGAAGCTGGAGTTCGAGCTGGCCGCGGAACTGCGGGACCAGGTCGCCGGCTTGTCGAACGTGCTGCACCAGCAGTCGATGGACAACGTCTCTGACCGCGATGTCGACATTCTGGCGGTGAAGGTGCTGGGCGGCAAGGCCTGTGTCAACCTGGCCATGGTGCGTGGCGGGCGTCACCTGGGTGACCGGGCTTATTTTCCGGTGCATGTGGAGGACGCGTTTGCGATGCAGGGCGCACAGGACGATGCGGCGAGCGCGCCGGTGTCGATCGAGACCCAGGTGCTGGAGGCGTTCATCGCCCAGCACTATCTGGAGGTGGCTGTGCCCGGCTCGCTGGTGACCAGCGCGCCGGTACGTGCTGCGCTGGTGCTGGCCTTGTCCGCGCAAAGCGGCGTGAAGGTCGGCGTGGTGCACCAGCCGCGCGAACAACGGCGCATCTGGCTGGAGATGGCGCAGACCAATGCAGACCTGCAACTGGCCCGTTTGCTGGCGCAGGAGGGATCGCAGCAGGCGCGCACGCTGGCGCTGGCGCTGGCGCTGGATCTGCCGGCCGACGATCTGGCGGGCCTGCGCCTCGAGTGTTTCGATATCTCCCATACCGCGGGGGAGGCCACCCAGGCGTCCTGTGTCGTGTTCCAGAACCATGCAATGGTCCCTGCCGAGTACCGGCGCTACACCATCGAGGGTATTACCCCGGGCGACGACTACGCCGCCATGCGCCAGGTGCTGACGCGGCGCTACGGCAAGCTGGTGGAGGCGCTTAGGCTGGCGCAGGACAGTGGCGAACCCATGGCCAACGCGGCTCGCATGCCGGACCTGGTGCTGGTCGATGGCGGTAAGGGTCAGGTGTCGATGGCGCGGGAGGTATTCGAGACACTCGGGTTGGACCTGTCACTGATCGTCGGGGTCGAGAAGGGTGAAGGACGCCGCGTGGGTCTTGAGGAACTGGTGTTTGCCGACGGTCGCGACAAGGTCTACCTGGGCAAGGACTCGGCGGCGCTGATGCTGATTGCACAGGTGCGCGACGAGGCGCACCGGTTCGCGATCACCGGCATGCGTGCCCGGCGCGCCCGGGTGCGGGTCGGTGGCGGCCAGTTGCAGGAGATTCCCGGCATCGGCCCGAAACGGCGCGCCCGGCTGCTGCAGCGCTTCGGTGGGGTGCGGGGTGTGGGGCTGGCCAGCGTGGATGATCTGGCCACGGTTGAGGGCGTCTCGCACGCCTTGGCAGAGGAAATTTACCGCGCCCTGCATTGATGGCGTGACATGGCGCCACACGGCCGTTGGCGGTGGCTTTGGGCCGTGCCACAATTCGCTTATGTTCCTGACGATTCCCACCATCATGACCTGGACGCGCATCGTCGCGATTCCACTCATCGTCGGGATTTTCTACCTGCCGGACACGATGGTCACGCTGCCATCGAAGAACCTGATCGCCACCGTCATGTTCGTGCTGTTTGCGGCCACTGACTGGCTCGACGGCTACCTGGCGCGCAAGCTTGACCAGACCTCGGCGTTCGGCGCGTTCCTGGACCCGGTGGCGGACAAGTTCCTGGTCTGCGCGTCGCTGCTGGTGCTGGTGCACCTGAACCGGGCCGACGTGTTTGTCGGACTGATCATCATCGGGCGTGAGATCGCCATCTCGGCGCTGCGCGAATGGATGGCACAGATCGGCGCTGCCAAGAGCGTGGCGGTGCACATGATCGGCAAACTCAAGACGGTCGGACAGATGGTCGCAATTCCATTTCTGCTGTACGACGGCGTGATATTCGGAATAGTCGACACCCGTCTCTGGGGCCTGTGGCTGATCTGGATTGCGGCGGTGCTGACGGTCTGGTCGATGGTGTATTACCTGCAAAAGGCCATTCCGGAAATCAGGGCCCGGGTGAAATGAGCTTTGACGGGGCGGCGACTTGCCGGGCGGCGGTGCTGCGGTGAACGATGCCGGGCGGATCGATCCGCTGGTGCGGCTCATGCCGCTGGTGTTCGTGCTGATCTGGAGCACTGGTTTCATCGTCGCGCGGTATGGCATGCCGCATGGCCCACCGTTCAGTTTCCTGGCGTTGCGGTTTGCGTTGTCGGTTATCTGCCTTCTTTCCTGGGTCTGGCTGGCCGGTTCGCGCTGGCCATCTACCCCTGTGCAATGGCGCCACCTGGCCATCACCGGCGTATTGATGCAAGCGGGTTACCTCGGCGGGGTTTGGGCTGCCGTGAAGTCCGGCATGGGTTCGGGTGTTTCCGCACTGGTGGTCGGGTTGCAACCGGTGCTGACCGCCATCTGGATGTCCGCGGCCGGCACACGGGTGACCCAGCGCCAGTGGATCGGTTTGACCATGGGCCTGGCCGGCCTGATGCTGGTGGTCTCGGGCAAGTTCGGCGCCGGTAGCGCGGGCGACCATGTGGACCTGGCCAATCTTGCATTCGCGGTGGGCGCCTTGTTGTCCATCACCGTCGGCACGCTGTACCAGAAGCGCTACGTGGCGCCATGTGATGTTCGCACCGCCAACGCGATTCAGCTGGGTGCGGCGTTTCTCGTGACATTGCCGTTGGCGCTGCTGGAGTCCGAACCGATGATCTGGAACGGCGAGTCAATAGGAGCGATGGCCTGGTCGGTGCTGGTGTTGACGCTCGGCGGCAGTTCGTTGCTGTACCTGCTGATACAACGCGGTGCCGCGACCACGGTGACCAGTCTGTTCTATATGGTGCCCCCCACGGCTGCGCTGATGGCCTGGGTTCTGTTCGACGAGCCAATTACGGTGTTCACGGTGCTCGGCATGGCGCTGGCGGCACTGGGCGTGAGCCTGGTGGTGCGCAGCAGGCGTTAGGCCAGCACTAAACCCCTATCAGTCGGGCGCCCCATACCCGGGGCCCATCGCAAAAATAACCACCCAAATAACCACCCAAATAACCAAAAGCAACAGGAGTAACAATATGAGCACAAAACGGATCGCCGTGATCGCTGGTGACGGCATTGGCAAGGAAGTCATGCCCGAAGGCATTCGGGTGATGGAGGCGGCTGCGAGCAAGTTCGGCATCGACCTGCAGTTCGACCATTTCGATTTCTCCAGCTGGGATTACTACGAACGGCACGGCAAGATGCTGCCCGATGACTGGAAGGACCAGATCGGCGGGCACGACGCGATCTATTACGGTGCGGTCGGCTGGCCGGACAAGATCCCCGACCATGTGTCGTTGTGGGGCTCGTTGCTGCTGTTCCGGCGCGAGTTCGATCAGTACATCAATCTGCGCCCCGCAAGGCTGATGCCCGGCATCATTGCGCCGGTGGTGCGACGCGACGGCAGCCGCCGGGATCCGGGTGAGATCGATATGTACATCGTGCGCGAGAACACGGAAGGCGAGTATTCCAGCATTGGCGGGCGCATGTTTGCCGGCACCGAGCGCGAGATCGTGATGCAGGAGACTGTCATGTCGCGCATCGGCGTCGACCGGGTACTGCGTTTTGCGTTCGAACTGGCGCGCTCGCGCCCGAACCGGCACCTCACCAGTGCCACCAAGTCGAACGGCATTGCCATCACGATGCCGTACTGGGACGAACGGGTCGCCGAAATGGCCAAGGCCTACCCGAACGTCAAAGTCGACAAATTCCACATCGACATCCTTACAGCCCACTTTGTGCAACGCCCGGACTTCTTCGACGTGGTGGTGGCGAGCAACCTGTTTGGCGACATCCTGAGCGATCTTGGCCCGGCCTGCACCGGGACCATCGGCATCGCGCCCAGCGCCAACCTGAACCCGACACGCAAGTTCCCGTCGCTGTTCGAGCCGGTGCACGGTTCGGCGCCTGACATTGCCGGCAAGGAGATTGCCAATCCGATCGGCCAGATCTGGTGCGGCGCGATGATGCTGGAGTTCCTCGGCCATCGGGAGGCCCACGATGCCGTGTTGGCGGCGATCGAACGCGTGCTGGCACCCGACAGCGGCGCGCCGCGCACGCCCGACATCGGAGGCACGGCATCCACCTCCGATCTGGGCAAGGCGATCGCCCAGGCGTTGTGATGTGGCCGCCGCTGTGCTTGCCGTATGCCGCGCGCCAGGCGGGCGTCGCTGGCGGTCAAAGCGGCGCGCTCTGGCAGGGGGTCAAACGGGCCTCTGACAAAACCGAATAGAATTCTCGTCCACATCGAAGTTTGCCTTTTGGCAGGTTGACACGCTCGAAGTCCGTCGCTCTAATCAGTCGTAGCTGCACGGACTCCGAAATCTGTGACCCAGACCGATGGCATGATGTGCGACCGAGCCCACCGCGCGAGCGTTATCAAACGTGTGGTGACCAGATTTTTACGGGGATACTGTCTGTGTCCCCGCTTCCTTCCGAGAGGTTCTTTGTGAACAAGACAGAGTTGATTGAACATATTGCCAAGCATGCCGACATTTCCAAGGCAGCGGCGACGCGGGCGCTTGAGTCCACAATTGGCGCGGTCAAGACGACGCTGAAAAAGGGTGGCTCGGTGTCCCTGGTCGGTTTTGGCACGTTCGCCGTTGGCAAACGGGCGGCACGCACGGGTCGTAACCCCCGCACTGGCGAGGCGATTAAAATCAAGGCTGCCAAGGTTCCAAAGTTTCGCCCAGGCAAGGCATTGAAAGATGCGTTGAACTGAGGCAGTTGATTACAGATGGGTTCTTAGCTCAGTTGGTAGAGCGGCGCCTTTACACGGCGTAGGTCGGCGGTTCGAGCCCGTCAGGACCCACCATCAGGACAAAGGCGAACACGACGTTCGCCTTTTTTGTTGTTACGGGTACCGCAGTCGCGCGACGCGCGACCATGGTTACCCGGATTCGTTTTCAGGGAGTAGTAGCGCATGTTCGATCTCGTTCGCAAGCACACCAAGGTTCTGATGTTCCTGATGTTCTTGTTGATCATCCCGGCGTTTGTGCTCGTGGGCATGGACGGATACAGCCGGTTCAATAGTACCGATGCGAAGGTCGCAACCGTCGCTGGCCGTGACATCATGCAATCCGAATGGGACTTTGCGCACCGCACCGACTCCGATCGGCTGCGCGCATCGATGCCCGATATCGACGCCAGGTTGCTCGATTCCCCGACGGCCCGTTTTGCGTCGCTCGAGCGGCTGGTGCGGGAACGTGTGCTGGCTGAGACGGCCAACAAGGCACGCCTGGGCACCAGTGACGCGCGCCTTGCGCGTGAGCTGCAGCGCAACCCGACCATTGCTTCTTTGCGCGGGCCGGACGGCAAGCTGGACATGGAGCGTTACCGCGCGCTGGCAGCGAGCCAGGGCCTGACACCCGAAGGTTTCGAGGCCCGTGTGCGCCGCGACCTGTCCCTGCGACAGGTCGAGGCTGGTGTGCTGGCGACCGAATTCCAGACGCCGCTGATCGCCAACGTGGCGCTGGGCGCATTCTTCGAGAAGCGTGAAGTGCAGCTGGTGAAGTTCCCCACGTCGGACTACCTGTTGCAGGTGAGCCCCAGCGACGCCGAGATCGCGACCTATTACACGGAGCATCCGCAACAGTTCCAGGCGCCGGAGACGGTGGCCATCGAGTACGTTGTGCTGGACCTGGACGCCATCAAGAAGACGATGACCCTCAACGAACAGGACGTCAAGGCGTATTACGACCAGAACGTCACGCGCCTGAGCGGCAAGGAAGAGCGCCGTGCCAGCCATATCCTGATCGCCTCGCCCAAGGACGCACTGGCGCCAGAGCGCGCGAAGGCCAAGGCCCGAGCGCAAGAGTTGCTGGCCGAAGTGCGCAAGAACCCGGCCGATTTCGCTGCCGTCGCCAAGAAGAATTCACAAGACCCCGGTTCGGCCGAGTCGGGTGGTGATCTGGACTTCTTCGCCCGTGGCGCCATGGTCAAGCCGTTCGAAGACGCGGCTTTCGCCATGAACAGGGGTGATATCAGCGATGTGGTGGAGTCCGACTTCGGCTACCACATCATTCAGGTGACCGACCTGAAGTCGCCCAAGCAGCGCAGTTTCGAAGACCTGCGTCCCGGCATTGAGGCCGACCTGAAGGCGCAGCAGGCACAGCGCAAGTTCTCCGAGGCGGCTGAGGGATTTACCAACGGTGTATACGAGCAATCGGACAGCCTCAAGCCGGTGGCGGAAAAACTCAAGCTGGAGATCAGGACGGCCAACAACGTGCAGCGCAGCGCCGTTCCCGGTGCGCAGGGCGCGTTGGCGAATGCGAAATTCCTGGGCGCGTTGTTTGGTGATGAAGCCATCAAGAACAAGCGCAACACGGAGGCAATCGAAATCGGCCCGAACCAGCTGGTGTCCGGCCGGGTCGCGTTGTACGCTCCGGCGCGCACCTTGCCGATGGCTGAAGTGCGCGCATCGGTGCGCGAGAAACTGATCGCCCAGCGTGCCGCGACACTGGCCCGCAAGGAAGGTGAAGCCCGGCTCGCGGCATGGAAGGGCAAGCCGGCCATGGCCGACGCTGTCACAGCGATCGCGTTGTCACGCGACCAGGCGCAGGGCGTGGCGCCCAGGGTGCTCGAAGCGGCGTTGCGGGTCGACCCCACGACCTTGCCCGCGCAGGTGGGTGTGGACCTCGGTGCAGACGGCTATGCGGTGCTCAATGTCAAGCGTATCGTCAGCCGCACGGCGCCGAGCGACGAAGCCGGCAAACAGTCGCAGACACAATACGCCCAGCTCTGGGCCACGGCCGAGTACAAGGCCTATTACGAGATGCTGAAAGGCCGCTTCAAGGCCAGCATCAACGTGCCGCGTCCGACCGCAGCAATTTCTTCGGCACCTTGACATCGTCCCGGCGTCAATGCCGGGCTATAATTCGACCCCTAGGGTGGCTGTAGCTCAGTTGGTAGAGTCCAGGATTGTGATTCCTGTTGTCGTGGGTTCGAGCCCCATCAGCCACCCCATTAAAATCTAGCTTCCTTGCTATCATTTTTGATAAATGGGAATATAAAAAGCCGAATTGGGAATTTGAATTCTCGAATCGGCTTTTTTGTTGGGCTGCTCAAAGCATCTTTCTGTTCACGATTTTGCTGCTGTCGTAAATCCGTGCCGTTGTGCCGGGATCGGCGTGAATCTCGGGCAAGGCGCCGAACTTGGCTTTGAACTGGGTGACGTAGTAGCTGCGAAGATCGTGGAACGTGAAATTCACGTCCAGCTTACCGGCCTTGCGCGCCGCCGCCTTCAACCGGTTCCAGCCCAGTTTGAAGGCCTGCGCGGTGTAGCTGCCGCCCTTGGCGTTGGGGAATACCCAGCCATAGCGCACATCCTTGGCCAGGCCGCGCATCCTGTCCATCAGGTTGACCACAGCACCGTGCATTTGGAACACCTCGACGACCTCTTTTCCTTCGCGCTGCTTGCCGCGAATGATGCGGATTTCAGTCTCCCCCACCTGCGGCCAAGTCAGTAGACGGAATTCCATTCCCCGGTTCCCGCCCAGGCTGGCAAACTCGGCCATGCCCGCCAGTACGGCCGCTTGCCCTTTTTGTGTCCATGCCCATTCCAGAAATATCTGCAAATTGGCAGTTTCTGGGGCTGATTTACGAGGGCGTTCTTTGTTACGGCGGACCTGCTTGCATGGATTTGTCTCTATATCGCCACGCTCAACTGCCAAATTCAATAAATTTGAGAGCAGGGCAAATTCCCGATTTGCCCGCACTGGGGAGGATGTGCGCTCCACGCGTAGGTAGCGTGCGATGTGGTTGGGCTTGATGGCGCTCCGGCGACATCGTCATTGACGCGTTGCGCATGGCCTGGTTCAAGCGCCGCCCCAGGAAGGACGCTGGGCTGATCTTCCGCAGCGACAGGGGCAGCCAGTACGCCAGCAAGGACTTCACCGACGTGCTCAAGGAATACGGCATCACGCCATCAATGAGCCGGCGTGGAAATTGTTGGGACAATGCCTGTAGTGAAACGCTGTTCGGGTCGTTGAAGGTGGAAAGATTGCACGGACAACGCTTGAAGACCAGGCGCCAAGCGAGAGATGAAACCATTGCTTGGCTGCTCTGGTACAACTGCACGCGGCTGCACTCGACGCTGGCCTATGTCAGCCCGATGAAGTTCGAGCAAGACTGGTTGGCCAATCAACCAAGGCAAGCCAATTCGTGACTCAGCTATGGGATACGGATTCCAGGGGCAAGGTCACATGGCGTGGTTCAAAACCGTGTAACACTTTTCGTATGACCATCGATTTAGCCATGGGCAAAGTGTTCAAAAGTCACATTGTCAGTGCTGCCTAAAAGCGGCACTTTTTGAACCCCACCCAAATAACGCAAGAAACGATCGCTTGATTTACACCGAAAACCGCCTGCTGTGCGTGGGCTTTCGCCGCTGGAAGGCGGCGAACATCAAACCCATGCTGTCGCTCCGCCCCGAGCGTGTGCATTTTGTGCCCAACTCCACGGCAGCGGCGCAACAGGAGCCATCCCCGGCTGATGCGCTGGTGTTTTGGGGCCGCACGCCGCCGCCGGGGTTGGCTGAATTGGCACGACAAAGCGGAGCACGCCTGCTGCGCATGGAAGATGGTTTTGTGCGCTCGGTGGGACTGGGTTCCGATCTGATTCGGCCGCTGTCGCTGGTGCTGGACCAAAGCGGCATTTACTTTGACCCGACGCAGCCCTCAGACCTGGAGCACATGCTGAACACGGCTGTGTTTTCTAACGAAGAGTTGGCGCAGGCGCGCGCGGCGCTGGTTTTCATGGTGCAGCACGGCATTACCAAATATAATCTGGAGCCCCGTGATCGAGCCAACTGGCCCACGGGCGGCAAGCCGGTGGTGCTGGTGCCCGGGCAGGTGGAGGATGATGCCTCCATCCGCTACGGCTGCACCGATGTTAAAACCAACCTGGGGCTGCTGCAGGCTGCGCGCCGGGCGCACCCGGATGCCTTCATCGTCTACAAGCCACACCCCGATGTGATGTCCGGCAATCGCGCCGGCAAGCTGGCAGTGGCACAGGCACAGGCGTTCGCCGACCATGTGGAGGCGCGGCTTTCGGTGGTGAGTTGTATCGATGCCTGCGACGTGGTGCATACCATGACCTCGCTCACCGGGTTTGATGCGCTGTTGCGCGGCA